>ENA-ORDC01001078-ORDC01001078.1-marine-metagenome-genome-assembly--contig:-NODE-1078-length-21896-cov-15.968789_pt1 | contig 21896 bp, 25 predicted proteins | sample MGYA00237783_ERZ508515 | MGnify/ENA primary metagenome ERZ508515 (study PRJEB26186, sample SAMN06268792) | marine metagenome | isolation source: Eden Landing Ponds, San Francisco, CA, USA | place... | reverse complement strand
ACTGGGATTTGAACCCAGGAGGCTTGCGCCACCTGCTTTCAAGGCAGGCGCAATGGGCCGCTCTGCCATCCCACCGCGAGAGTTGTGGGCGTCCCCGTCACGTCATGCGATTTCAGCGCCTTTGAGACTGAAACCAATGAAACTGACCTGTTCCATTGTTCCTCGATTGAATCGAGCCGAAACCGCTGAAATCGCCGTCATACAGGGACTATGAGTACGAACAAACCCGAGAAAGTAGAAGGTATCGTTCTTATTCCCGGCCCGTCTCGTGATTACCTCAATGAGCGTCAACGGGTCGCCTACGAGAGCCATCGCCGGAAGTTGCTGAAGTGGCTCGCGCGACAGGGGAAGAACCCGGACGCGCTCGAAGGCTATGCGCACCACACTGCACGGAACTACGCGGGTATCATCGACAGGTTCCTGCGCGAGATATGGGAGTGCGATGGGTACACGATTGACGTGAGCCACGACGACGCCGAGGATTACCTTCGCTCGTTGCTTTTGGCCGACGACGAGTATTCACACACCCATCTACACAACACGAAACTGGCCCTGCTTGCGTACTTCCGGTTCCAAGGCGACGAATGGGAGCCGGACATTACTATCAGTTCGTCGTCGGGTGTCTCGCAACCTCGGGACTTCCTCTCGGACGACGAGCGAACCGCGCTTCGTGAGGCCGCGCTCGAATACGGGACTGTACCGGCGTATGCCGCGCTCGAACCCAAGGAACGAACGAAGTGGAAGCGGTTCCTCGCCCGTCGCTACGGGAAACCCACTTCCGACGTATCACGCGATGATTGGGACCGTGCGAACGGCTTCAAGTACCCGAGTATCATTCACACGGCACTCGACGCGGGCCTTCGTCCAATAGAGGTAGGCCGCGCCCAAACCTATTGGGTGGACGTAGAGAACGCTACCCTCCGTATTCCCGAAGCGGAGTCCTCGAAAAACGAAGACAACTGGACGGTCAGCCTGCGCCGCGAGACGACCGAATATCTCGCCCGCTGGCTCGAAGAACGCGGGATGTACGACAAATACGAAGACACCGACCGTCTTTGGTTGACCCGACACTCGAACCCCTACAGTGCGTCGTCGCTTCGATATGTCCTCGACGCTGTGTGTGACCTTGCGGACATTGAGCGCGACGTGAGTTGGTACGCCATCCGGCACTCGACCGGGACCTACATGGCGCGTGAAGAGGGGCTTGCCGCCGCACAGTCGCAATTGAGGCACAGGTCCATCGAAACCACGGCCAAGTATGACCAAGCGCCGGTCGAAGACCGTCGGGACGCGCTCGACAGGATGGGCTGATACCCGTCCCTTTCAGAACGGTCAAATCTGACGACGTTCATGTACAGGTATGCTCGATAGTCTTCCCGACCGCCCACTCTTCGAGACGGAATTAGGAGCGTTCACCGAGAGCGAAGCGATACGATTCGCGTTCCCTGCGACACCCGAGAGTATGGATACTGACGACGACGGGCGAAGACGTATCTACGACCTGCTGTTGTTCCTTCCCGCGTCGGTCGCCGTACTTGCTTACGAAGGCGAGGGTGAGGGATGGACAGTCGTTGCCAACGAATCCGGAGACGAACCCTATCGTGAGGCGATAGACGCGCTTATCGAATACCGAGATTATGAACTCGAAGAAGAAGGGGCTGTCCACGAGTTGGTCGAAGAGTTCTATGGGGTTACAGAGGAACACCTTGGAATCGGAGACGCAGGGGAATAGGACTCGGTGTTCCCACGTTGACCCGCATGATTTTACGCCTGCTGTGTCCTATCGACACCTATGACCTTCGGCTCTACGTGGCACAATCTTCTCGAAAACGTCGAAGAACTTCCTGCTGACGCAACTCTCGTCACCCCGCTGTCGCGCAAGGCATTTCGCGTCACCGACGTACAGGAACCTCGTATCCTGATTCAGTACCGTGACGACGACGAGACAATCCCACTTCAGAAAGACCAGTTCGAGACGCTTCACCGCCGTATCCAAGACGCACATGGCGAGTTCGACCTTGACCGTCTCCCACCGGACGCCGAGCCGTATGCAACTGTCTTGAGCCTTCACCCACGTTTCGAGGTGGACGACCGAGAGGGAACGCTGACGGAGAGTGAGACGCCCACAGGCTCGCCGTTGGTGGACGCGGAAGGCCCTGACGACGGCGAAGAAGAGCGAGAGGAACCCGACGTAGCCGTCTACAGTGACGCTCTACTGCTGATTGACGCCCTCGAACGCCACGACGTGACCACACTCGAAAACGTAGAAACGCCCGCTCTCGTGAATCTGTACACTCTGCTGTCGGACGTACAGCGCAACGCCAACGACCTGCGCCAAGACGTGAGGGCCGTCCTTCTCGACAGGCTTCACCACGACCAGCCGGTGAGCGGACAGTTCGGGTCAGTCCAACGGACGAGTCGTCGCAACCGGTCGCTCAAGGACGACGAGGTAGTCCTGAACGCGTTCGAGGCCGCCGGGATTGACCGTGAGCGATTGACGACCGTGGATTCGGGTAAGGTGGACGAAGCGCTCGACGTGACTGAACTCTCCGAGACGGACGTGTACGATGTGGAAGAGAGCGAGTACGTCCGGAAGGCCGACGTGGACGAGGAAGAGAAGGAGACGCGCCTACAAGGGCTGAAAGACCAACTGGCGGCCACCGAAGGCGAGGAAGCCGACGAACTCCGCGAAGAAATCGAAGAACTCGAAGAGCGCATTTCCGAACTGACCGAGTTCCGAAGCGGGCGGTCGTTCCACGAGTCGGCTACTGGCGGATAATCAGCGACCACCTCGGGATGTTTCCCTGCCGAGTCGATTAACCAACGTAGCCGGTGCTTCCGAGCGTGCTGTTGGTTAATGACCACTGGTCACGTCGGCGTATCGGACTCGAAGAGATGGGTCGCCAACGCGCCGGGATGGGACGCGTATCGAGATTGCCTCGCTCCGTCCATCACGACGCCTTTCGGTATGCGTATCCGATGAACGCGCCAATGAAAACCACCTGAAGGAGCGAAATGATGAACACGTCAGTCCCGGCGACGAGCGGGGCGTCAACCGACAGTAGCAACATGAACAGGCTCGGGAGCGAGACACCCGCGAACATCCCGAACGCTCTGGTTCGTTTCATGTGTGGTGAATTTTTACCGGTCAGAACCCGGTCGTCACTTCGACTTCGTACTCTTCGATACGGCCCGCGTCCTGCCCGGTGAACATACAGTCGAACTCCCACTCACGCCCACTGGCAAGGTCGCTCACGTTGTCGAGTCCTTCACCTATCTGCGTACCTTCCGAGTCGAGGAACGTCGCGGTCGCTTCGACGTAGGAGAGTTCACTGTCGGTGTTGTTGACGGCGGTACCACGGACACCCGACGAGAACTCTTCTTCGTAGAACTCGTGGTTCAGGATTTCAACGTCGGGCTGGTCGTTGCCACCACCGTCTCCGCTGTTCTCGTCGTTGCTGTTTCCGCTGTTACTGTTGCCGCCACTGTTGTCCGAGTTACCGTTACTGCTGTCTCCGCTGTTGTCGTTCGCGTCTCCGTCGCCGGAGTCTCCGGAGTCACTTTCCGAACAGCCCGCGAGAGTGAGGGCGCTGGCGGTCGTTCCGAGCGTTGCGAGGTACCGTCTTCGATTCAGTTCCATACCAGTTCGTAGTAGTGAGGTGTCGGATTATGAAAGTTTGGTACTAAACTCTAACTTTGATATCCAACTATTCGGCGTTGTAACCACTCTACGGCGCGTCTCACACCCTCATGCGCCTCTCGGGCGATTTCATGGTCATATGCGATGAACGGATTCTCGAATACCTCTCGGAGAACGAGACGGGAACGCCGAAGCAAATGGCAGATAGCGGCCTTGTACGGTTCAGCAGGTCGTATATCACGCAGAGAGCCAAGGTATTACTGAACCACGGTATGCTCCGCCACCTCGGAAACGGAGTCTACACGCTTTCTGAAGAGGGCCAGCAATACCTCGACGGCGAACTCGACGCGGCGGAACTCGAACAGGACGAAGAGTAACGTCGGTCGTTCCCTAAACCGGAACGAGAAAGGTTCTACCGTGATTTTCGAGGGTGGCCGTGACACCAGCGAGCCGAGAGAGCGGCGTGAGTGCGCCGTGAACCGCTTCTCCGCGGGGCGAGTGGTCTTGAGCGTCGTTTCTGATAGGCCGTCAGAGCCGTTCAACGCCTTTCTGAGCCATGATAATCTTATAACTACCTTAACATAGACCGTGCTGGCAGGTGACTACGGCTTCTGGTCGGCGTCGAGTGGGCTTTCGGCCACCACCTATCAAAATACTATCCATATTTATACGTCGAATAATGGTTTGAGAAGGCATATTTCAGCCGTTCCCGAGACAGAGGTACAGAAACCTAACACTTACACTGCCACAGCACGTAATAATTAACAGAAGGCGACCGCTTCTCGGGGCTTAATTCGCGTCAGAAAGCCCGCGTGCTGAGACACGCGAGCGGTGGCCTTCGTGGGAGAAGACCAATGCAAACTACGTCTGCCGAGAGGCATGATAGTAACGACCTCGAACAGCGCGATGTACGTGCCCTGACGGAGTATATGACCGTCCTTCCGGTCGGGGGCGACGTGTACTCTGTGACGACGCAGAGCGGGTCAGAGTACCGAGTGGACGCCCGTGAAGGGCGCTGTACCTGCCCGGACAAGCAGTACAATCTTGAAGACGGCGAACTCTGTAAGCATGAACGACGCGTTCGGTTCGCCACCGGTCAGTGGGCTATCCCTGCGTGGGTGGACGCCGACGGGGTAGACGCCCAACTCGGTCAGCACGTCGAAGGGACGCCGAAGGTTGCCGCGACCGACGGTGGTGTGACCCTCGCAGAGTTCACTACCGGAGACACCGACGAAGACGGGTGCTGGTGCGACGACCACTCATTCCCGTGCTTCGACTGCTACAACGCCGGTCGGCGCGACCTGCCGGGTGAGGGCGAATGACTCGTCCATCCCCTGCGGCGGCTCTGAACGGGATACAGACGGGCCACATTTGCGATAGGTGTAATCGGGGTATCCGAACCGGCGATAAAGCCGTCGTCTACGCCACGTACTACGACGCAGACGGGTGGGTCGTCCGGCGCGTGATGTGTGACTGCGGAAGTCGTACTATCGGACTGCCGACCGACGGGGCTGACGAAGCACTCGTTGAAGCCGTGTATTGGCGGTCGCGGCTGGTTGGTGTCAAGACCGTTGACCGGAGTCGGCCCTGATTAGGATACTCTATTCTTCAATTGAATCAAAGAGTGAGGACTGTTTCGGATTTTTCGCTTCCAGAGCCTCAAGACACAACTCCGAGAGTTCCGACTGAAGTGGTTCCAGTTCCTCACGCTGTCGGCGTCGAATCCAGCCAACAGATGTGAGTGGGTCATACTGGTCAAGCAGGTCTGGTAACATCTCGTATGCCCGTTTCTCACCCTCTATAGCCGCGTCTCGAATTGCCGTGTGTGTCGGATTCTCGGAATCGTATTCAGGTATGGCGATTTCCCACACCCGCTTGTGTACGTCACGACCGCCAAACAGCCCTTGGCTCATCATTTCTTGGATAAGTTCGAGAACCAGTGGTGCATTGAGGAAACCCGAGAGGTAGTACGCTTCCCCCCGGTCGTCCGTCTCGTAGTAGTAGCACTTGTGGTCCACAGTAAGCGGGATTCGACCGTCGTTGTTCCGCTGTAACTCAATTTGGGTCCCATCTACCGAAACATCATCCAGTTCCTCGGTGTCTACGACGGTTCCATATACGTATGACCCACTGGTATTCTGAAGAACACAGTACCGTGGATTTGGGTCCTGTTGCGTGAGTTTGTGGCGATAATTCAACCACTCTAACAGCCCTTCGTCGGTAGTTTCCTCTTTTTTTCGCTTCCCACTGTTCACTTGCACTACTTATCCAATCCGTCAGATGTTGGTATCCGTTTGACCGGGCTGTATCTTCGTCCAACATATGGAAATCCCGTCCAGAAATCTGAAGCGGAAGCACTGATACGGGGAAGTCCAGATGGGCAAAGTGAACGAGTTCGCTTCCAGTCACGCAGTAGTAGAGGAAGTCTTGTTCGATTTGCCCATCCATTTCTACGGTGTCCCACGGTTCTTTCGCTCGCGTCCTTGCTCGTTCCGATGTTTCGACTAATGGCTCCTGTGCATGAACACCGAATGTCTCGTGTTGTTGGAAATCAACGAACCAGAGGCTCCGAGGTACAACTGTCGCACCTTGTCGGACTTCCTCTTCATAGGGACTTGTGGCGTCGAATACCTGTGGGTCGAGTTCTCGGTCCATCACCACACTCCGGTCGCCGAGGATATTCAGATAGTATGTTATATCCTCTATTTCCAACGCGTCTCGTGCTTCCTCGCGGGTGACGTTCACTTCGGGTAATGTTCCGGAGTACCGGCGACCCTCAAGCGGGTACGAATCTCTTTCTCCTTTCGCTCCCGAAAGAACGCAGGTCAGCATATTGAATAGTGGCCGGACTTCCTTCAGGTCCCACAGTCCTGTGAGATGTGCCGAGGCGTCAAACTCTACACCACGTAGGTTCCGCAGATGGTCGCCATTGAAAACACCACGGGGAAGGACGAAGGAGATACGGCCTTCATCATCGTCCAGATAGTGGTCAATGGAATACACAAAGAAAAGTGCGGCAAGTTCCATATGAGTAATGTTTTCTACGTTATCAGAGTCAAGAAGACCGTACTCGTTGACGATAAGATTCCGAACGTGGTCCTCATACTCTTCTCGGCTAATATATCGGTATGAAAGCCACGGCGGATTGCCGAGAACCCTATCGAATTTCTGGTCCTCGAAGTAGATGGGTTTGTAGACGTTCTTGAGAATGAAGGTCCAAATCGTGTCGCGCCCCTCATCTTGAAGTTCTTTGATTCGTTGCACAATACGGCGGTAGATAACGTTTCGTTCGTCGTCACTCAACTCAGCATACTCGTCACCGACCTGCCTTTCAGCGTAGGCATGGAAACTATCCGCGCTGATGGTGTCATTGCTATCCAAATAGGATTTGACACTATCAAGCAGGTCGTTCAGTACCTCACCGTCTTCCGTCACGGAGACTGGCACCTCGAATACAGTTTCATCGGCTTGGAACCGATATACGTGAACTGTCTCCTGACTCATCTCGTAGGAAGGAGGCATGATACTATTCGAGAGATAAACCGGAATCGAAACAGAACCCGACCGTGCGTCACGCACAAGGTCGCCAAGCGCCAGCAGATAGTTTACCCGTGCGACAATCACCGCGAGAGGATGAATGTCAATTCCAGCGACGTTCTCGAAAATGTGGTCCAGTAGTTCTTGGTCGCCCAAGTCAGTCTGTTCACGCTTGTACCGAATAGCCTGAAATAGGAATGTACCACTCCCACACGTCGGGTCAAGCACAGAAGCCTCGGGGTCGTCCACGAGTTCGTCCGTGACGATTTCTTCGACCAGCCAATCGGGAGTATAGTATTCCCCGAGGTTGTGTCGCTCACCTGCGGTCACCAAGTCCTGATAGAGTGCTTTCAGAACGTCTTCTTCAATGGCGGATAAGTCATAGTCACGGAGCCGGGCAAGAACGTGTTGTGTGATTCGTTTGTCTACCCCTTCTGCTTGTGAGCGCGAAATCCAACTGAAGAAGTCTTCCTCGATAAAATTCTTGATTCCCCAACGAGCAAACGTTTCACCCGTGATAACATCGGAAATCTCATCCTCATCAGGAAGGGTTCCGCCGGAGTACTGAACATAGGCCATCAGTTTGGCGAGAACGCTCAAGTACGTATGCCGAAGAAACAGTTCCTCGGAGTGGTCGCTTTCCCCATGAACAATTTCGAGATACCGTTGCCATTCGTCGAACAGAACCTCTACGCCATCCTCACCAATTTCGTCCCATTCTTCTCGGAGAATATCCATCCCCTCGCGGCAGACCGGCGCGTCCGGGCCGAAGTCTGTCACGATATTGTCGGCGGTTGGGAGAATGTCGTCACTGAAGAGTAGATATTGGTCGAGTTTGGTGAAGACGGTATCCGGGTCGCCACCAGCGAGGTCGATTGTATCAACCTCGTTTAATACCACATTCTCGGGAGTGAGCGATTCACCCTCGGGAAGTTCAGCGAGATAAACAATGGAAGTGGTTCCGTCACTGGCTACAAGGTAGTACTTCTGGTCTTGTCCCTGTTCGTTCCAAACCGCAGTTATGTAGTCGCGCAACTGGCCTTTAGCGTCATCAAGATAGCGGTCAAGGTCTGTCTTGAACTCGATAATGACGTTTCCAAGGCGGGCGTCGATACGACCTTGGAACGCGACTGTCGCTTCTTCGATTTGTACGAACTCTTCAAGGAACGGTAACACTCGATGGGCTTGGTCGCAATCAAGTGTGCTGAACGTGTCCTGAACGAACGTCAGGAAGTGGTGTCCAAGTGCCGCCTCGCTGTTTGCCCTCCTCGCCCTGTCGAGATATTCCTGAAGACCTTCGGCGAAATCTTCACCCGACGAATCCACAGACATGGATGACACTTTTAGCCACTTCCCTTATGAAGATACGGACACCGCTCCGCGAATATCGCACCTGACTACCGACGAGCGCGAATTATCGAAGCGTACCAGCGCCCGTTCTGAACTCGGCTGGCGGTCGCTCTGTTATATCTCGGAACTGACGGGGGTACGTACTCTCTTCTGTATCTGCCGGAGTTCCCGCTTCTGGTCGTACTCGAAATCCGGTTGGTCAGTCGAGTTGAACGGCACACCGTCGTTTCGGTAGGCGTCCGACGGGGGTTCTTCGAGTGCGAATTCGCCGGATTCGACGGCTTCCACGAAGTCCCACGGAAAGTAGTGGGTCCACGGCCCCTCGTCTTCCAAGTCACTCACGTCCGAGTCGTCAACGACGATGAACCGGAACTTCTGGTCGGGGAACGTCTCTTCGTACAAATCTTGAATGAGCCGGAGGCCGTCCCGACGGCGCGGCTTGATGTAGTCCTCAAACTGGCTGTTACTGTACTGGTATTCCTCGCCGGTCACGTACTCTTCCCATGCACGTTCCGCTTCGCTGATACCGGGAATCTCCGCCTCAACGCGGAGATGTTGGTTGCCCGTGGCGAAGACCGGAATCTCTTCGACGTGTGCCCACCACTGTATATACCCTATAGGCACCGCTCGCTCGTCGGGGTGCGGGTTGACAGAGACAGTCGAATCTCTGTCGAAACACAGCACGAGCCGTTCAGTCGTTTCGTGGTTGCTCACTGGTGGCTCCGTACCTGTCATAAGGTGAGAGCGAATTTCAGGGTTCCGGCAGTCCCACCTGACGACGACCGCAGGGTTGTCCAAGCATACCAGCGCCCGTTCTGACGCGACTGACGTGCGCTCTGACAGTAGCCCTATCAGCGATTGTTTGGTCGTCATTTTGCTCACAGTATCCCTATCGTCAATCGTTCCAGAATAGGGGAAAGAAGGCCCACAAAAGCCATTTACGGGCGGATAGCATATCATCTATATCGACAGCCGTACACACCGCTACAAGGGTAATCTACCAAGGATGAATTGAAAGGGAAACTGACCAAGGATTCCCTTTTCGGTGGACGCCGGGTGTCGAGTGACCCCCGAACAATGTCATCTACGAATCCAAGCGGTAAGAGCCTACCGACAGAGTTCAGTTTCAAGACTAATGAGTACCGTTCACGCTTTCGAGACGAGTTACTTGCCGCAATTCGAGAACGCTCGGACACACTCTTCGACGTTCCGACAGCACTCGGGAAGACGCACACGGTAGCGACGGCCTCGTGGGATAAGTACCCCTCACTGACAAATCGGAGGCCAGTCGTCCAGTTCCACACGACACGAGACGCCCGTGACGAAGCCGCAAAAAGGAGCCGTGGACAGGGATTGAAAGTTGCGGTACTACGGGGTCGTGAAGAAGTTTCACTACCCGCTACTGGCGCTTTCGACGGGTATTCGATTCGAGGCCAACCACTCGGCCAGTGGATTCACCAACAGTGTGTACGCAACGGAATGAGATACCCCGAGGCCGTTCGGCAGGCGGAGGTTGAACTTAATGGCGACGTACCGTGGTCGGACGAAGAGCCACTGTCCGGTGTTCAGTGGAACGAGTTGTTACCACTCACCGGAACCGACGTAGACATTATTCACGCCACGCACCAGTTCGCGTTTGCTCCCCCACTCCGAAACGATACGGTAGCCGTCTTTGACGAACAGCCCGATTTCACGCGGAACCTCAAGGACTCGCAAGACCACTTGAGTCGAGAACGTATCCGGGTGGCGGTTGACGCCTACCTTGACGAAGCCAACGCTCCCGTCGAGTCCTACGAAGACTTCGTAGTACTATCGAAACAAGGGCTGTTGGAAGAAGAATTAGGCGCGGCTCTTTCTCACCAACCCGGTCGAGAGTGGTATCTATCCATTGACGACGCTCACCCACTGGCACCAGCACTTACCCGAGCGATACTTAATGCCGAGCCTCGGTCAAACGGTCGCCGCGTTGGGACTGCGACTTACACACCACAGGCACCGCCGGGATTCGGTAATTCAGACCTGAACACCGACCAAGAGGTAACGGTGGTCTTCGACGACGAGAACAGGATTCAGACCGTCCGGGTCGTTCCTGACATGAGCCAAGCCCACGTCGTTCTCGGGTTGGACGCCTTCCCGACCGAACCACTGTGGGAACTGAACACGGGCGTCTCCTTCGGCGTGAATCATCTACTCTCGGCACCAGAAAGAATGGTTTGGCGGCGGTGTGAGAAGCAACTGCGCGTCGTTCAGGTCGGCTCGAACGCAAACCACTGTACTCACGGAATCGAGAACACCAAGAAGGTGCGTGCGTTGGTCGAAGAAATCCGCGACCGACACGGTAGGGCCTTCTCGACAGCGATTACCTCGAAGGCGGCGTCGGATACACTGAAGCAAATGATGGAAGACGCCGGGGTAGACGACCCGACTATCCTCACCTTCGGGGAACAGAACAGCAGGAATGTTCTCGGAGACGAAGACGTTGGTTTGGTGGTTGGGTGTATCGACATGGGCGACGGGCCTGTACTTGACCGGCTCGCTGAACTCGGGCTTGAAGCCAGCCCCGAACTGTCGAATACCGGGTGTTTGAATTGTGACGGGGCCGGGTGCCGAAAGTGCAACCACACCGGAAAGGAGCGCGCGGGAGGCCGCAGATTTGTTGGGCCGGACGCTCGCGTAGCAGAGCGAATCTGTGACAGTGTTCGGCGCGACGAGGTGAAGCAGGCTACTTCTCGGTTTGGACGTAACCCAAAGAATCAGACCGATTCCGCGACCGTCTACGTCCATACGAGCGTGATTCGCCCGTCGTTACTACTTGACGACGACAGTGACGGCGTCGATATACTATCGAGCAAGGAGAGCAACGTGATAGCGTTTGCTCGTGACCAAGACGAAATCACGACCAAAGAAGCGAAGGACAACACCAACGCCTCTCGAACGTATGCCACGAAGGTTCTGAACGAATTGGTGGAAAAAGGGTTTGCGACCCTTCGGAAGAAAGAACCCTACGGCACGCACGTCTACACCGTCTCGTCGGACACCCCGAGCGACCACTTCGTAGACTTGGACTGAACGTTCGAACTATCCTCTTTTGTATAACAAAGAGCGTAGTTCAAAAGTTCTGAAATTGATACTTCCAACCCTGAACTGGTCAAAATCAGGTCGAGGTGTGGGACTCGTACACCGACTTTCTGAAATCGACACCGGGGGTGTTTTCAGATAACCCACACGCAATATACTAAAATATTTGATACAAATATGGCCGATTTGGTACTCAGGTGTGGCGGCCTATCGCAGTGTCATTGCCTTTCGGCACCACCCGCTAACAGGGAATATCTCCCCCCTCTACGGGTCGCATGGCCCGTCTTAGAAACAGTCAGAAAACGTCGTATAGCGGCTCTATGGGCTACAGGGACCGTATCTGGTAGGGCCATCCTGACCAGTAGCCCACTCGACCTGTGTAGGCGTACAGCAGGCACAGGCACCAGCAGAGCACATGACACAGCGTCACACCCACGGGTGCCGGGGGACGACCACTGGGGGACCGGTGGTCAGGGCCGGATACTGGCCGGGTACTGGCCGGGCTGGTGGGGACGGGCAGGTCGTCGGCGTCGGTCGGGATGGGTCCAAGAGCGCCGAAAAATCTGCGTGCGCTCTCCGGCTCTCTCGATGTTGCATTTTCGGGGGTGAATCGAGCGCGTTCATGCCACCCTGCTGGCCGCGCAGTCGTCGTGAGCGTCGTCCTCGTCGGTGTGGGCCATGCGTCGGCCTCCGACTTCGAGGGTGAGAGCGATGGACTGCGAACCGAGAAGCGGGTGGTAGCGCTTATCGGAAGGGGGCAGTCAGCGGTTAGAAGCAGGGGTGGCATTTAAGTACTTTTTCAGACTTGACTTCGAGGCTCTGTAACTCCCGGTTTCACTTTCACCTCGGCAGTCGAACACTTATTTGCCAGTGAATCGTCAGATATGAGCATGGTCGCAGGACTCCTGCAGTACGTGTCGAACCACCTCGACACCATTATGACCGGGCTGACTATGGCCGTGGTCGGAATCGGTGTCTACGAAGCGCGAGACGGATTCTTCTTGTTCAACGGCCAGTTCCGAGGCAAGTACGGTGCGTTGGTGATATTCTTGGGGACGCTCTTCGGTGCGTCTCTCATTACGCCTCTGGTCAGTGATTGGTGGGCGCGGTCGCTCCCGTACATCCCACCCGGCCAACTTCTCGGTGCGATACTCGTCCTCGGTATGCTCGGCGTCAACAAAGCGGCGGAGTGGAACTTCTTCGATATAAAATCGCTTCCCGTCTACGGGGTCGGCGTCGTCCTGATAGCGAATCCCGAAATTCTACACACTGTAGCGTAGCATTAGAAGCAACTACAGGTGTTTGCTCAGGTTTTTCCGGAGTTCAGTCCGCCTCTCTCGGTCCGGGTCCTTTGCTTCTTGCCTCCCTTTGACTCGCTCGGATTCTGTGTTTTGAGCAAAGCAGTCTACGCCAACTACATCACCAGCGAGATACCCTTCGTGAACTTCGGGCCGTACTCTGACTTTGACTGAGGGATTGTCCGTGACGGGCTGGTATTCCGCTGGCACATCCCTGATAGCAATATCAAGTGGACAATCATTCGCAGGGTGTTCGGACAAGATGGGTCCGTCTTCGCTTACCCTGAGTTCACTCTGTCGTATGCAATCGGACTCACCAACCCAACCGAGTTGAAACATCTTCCTCGTGAGTTTTCTTTGTAGTTCGGGACTCTCCGTAACGCGTTCAGCGAGGCTGGCCATAGCGACACATACCCGCGCTATCAATTAACGATTTCCACGGCTCCTTGTCTTGCTCAGACCTACCCCTCACCCAATCCTATCGAGGCGACCGTACCCTACGTCTTCCTCAATCATTCCGTAACGAGTGAGGTACTTCCGAATCGTCGTCGGGGAACAGTCGAATCCGTCGCGGGCCGCTATTTCGTTCGCTGACAGGCCTTCCTCGACGTACAGACGGCGCAGTGTCGGCTCGTGACGCCACGGTCGAAGGACACCGAGACGTTCCATGTGGACTGTCACACGACTCTTCGAGACGCCCAACTCATAGGCAATAGTGCGAGGGGAAATCCCCCGGTCGTGGTAGGCCCATTGAAGGAACTCCCGGTCGCGCCACGGCTCTGTTTCGGGAACACGCTCTTCAGGTAGGCGGAAGGTCATGGGCGAGACTAGGTGATTCGCGCCAGTAATTCGTTCGGTGGCAATGCCATTACGGAATCACAGAACATCGCCGTGTATCAACGACCAGAAACGGTGAGTAATGACTAACAGCGTCAAGAAGTAGTGCGCCATCAGACTGTAGACGATTCCGCTCACGACAAATGCGATTCCCGAACCAGCGGTGCCACCTATGCGAGATACCACAATTCCAAAGACTAGACAGATTATGAGAACAACACCTGCCAGAATCGCATAGAGCGTGAACTCCTTCGTCTTTCTTACTGTCCGTTCCTCGTAGGGATGGCTACCATCCTTATCGTACCTCATAAGCAGGATGATAGTATTTATCGAAAACCCTGTCAGGACGCTCAAGACCGACGCAGAAGCAGTGATGAATCCCGACCAAAGCACCACGTAGTTAGCGAGAACGAATCCTACGATGGCGGGGAAAACGGCGAAGATACCGGCCAAGACGATGTAATCAAGCGGATTCTTTAGACCAGTCTCTTGGCCGAGAGATGAATAGTGGTCGCTGATGATACTCCCAATATTGCCGAATATCATTTTTCGACGTTGGCTGTCCCGGTAACTGGTTCTACAATCTGCTGGTCCAAAATGTCGTTGGCCAAGTCGTTTGCTTCACTTCGGAGAGAATGTGCGGTTATCAGGCCAGCGTCAGTGCGGAGTTCATCACTATCAAGGTCTTTCCGCATAGCCACTTCCTCGTTCAATAGCGAGAACGTTTCGCTCCTACCACCGTCTTTCTGAATGGTCACGGTGAAGTCTTCCACATCGTCGCTGACGATTGTTCCAAAGTGCGTATCGCGGTCCTTGAGACTCGCCGCCTTGTTCTTCACCCACTGGAAATTCCCGCCATGTTCCGGACGCAGGACTAGAGAGCGTGTCCCGACTTCCTCGGTGCTTAATCCCTTTACCAGTTCCATCCGACTTTCGTCGTCCCCCGGAATCTTCCGGACGTTGATGTCCAACTTCGCCACCCGGTCTGCCTCAATAACCTTCTCAAGTACTTCTTCTGTAGAGACAGGTTCCATTTTCATTGTGTAGTCGGTCACTCCCGAGAGACACGTTTGTTCGATATGCTTCTTCAACTTCCCCTTCACACCAATCCGGTTCACTTGGTGAAGGATGATTAGAGCGGTCTGGCCATTATCGTATGGCTTGCCTTCGCGTGTGTGGGGAAGATAGATAAGGAAGTACAGCGGCATTTGCTCGGCTTCGTCTTCTCCTTTCAGGTGGGTCATGTCGCCTGATTCAACATCGCGGATTTCGGCCTCGTATCCGTGGTATCCCGTAGACACGATTCCCTCGATTACGTTCCCGTCCCGATGGTATTCTTCGATAACGAAGGTCTTGTCATTAGTCGAAGGTTCGAGGTTGGTGTCCTGATTCGAGAACAGCGTTTCCATCAAGTCGAGAATGTGGCTTTCATCGAACGCTGTATCGTGAGCGTGTAGTTGGGTGAGATTGTAGCCGTTGTCAGGATTGCCGTGTTCGTATATCTCGAAAGAGTAGGGGACGAGTTTTTCCGAAGGCATTGGCTGGCACCTCGGAGCGAATTGATATAAATGTGGATACTATATACTGTCTACAGGTCGCCAATGAGACGAGCCTGAGCGACCGCGAGCGCCTTGTCTTCCTCTGTCTCGGCACCTGCGATTTCGGCAACTTCCTCTTGGTCGGCTGGTATGCGAATCTCGTCTTCGTCCTGTTCGTCGCTCATGCCTGTACTATCAACCGGGAGACGTGAACTTCTTTCGCTGATTGGATGAATGGCGAAGGCTATCAAAGCGACTGTTCAGCCCTGAAAATTAACGAAACGGATTGGTCTTGGTTCGGCATACACCGCTCCCACCCCACGATTTATAAAAGTACAGTTACTATAATATCATAAGAAGGGCCGAATTGGGACACTCTCCGGCAACACCTGCCGAAAACCACGCCCGAGAGTGTCGCGGTAAAGCGCGTCCTTGGTAAGGACGAGAGCCCGGGTTCAAATCCCGGCCTAGGCTTCCTTTCCCTGTTACGTCCGGTAGTTACCCGGCTCTTCGTCGGTGAAACAATGTACGCCACGCAAGGACGAGTACCCGGGTGGTATAGCACCGGACCGACGCCTTCCTTCGATTATATAGAAAGGTCAGGGTTTTTACATCAGGTATTTAATATTTGGCTTCGGCTAGTCCTAGTTTCTAGACAGAGGTGTCGAGCATGACGTACAGCGACGAGAACAAAGTCGAGGGCATCGTCCTCGTTACAGAAGCCGCTAAAGAATATCTAAACCCGAGACAGGAAGTCACGTACCGAAAGTGGAGGAATGTCTTTCCGAACTGGAAGTGAACGAAATCTTAGAGAGGCTTGAGAAGATCGAGGAGTGGTGGCTTCCCCCCATCTATATAAATTTCAGTCACTTAGAGTGACTTGTGTCCCTATGAGTGACGGCGAAAGTGGAGTGTTTCTACCCCTGCCACTCCCCGATATACAGGTATTCAGGTACCAAGCAGCAGACGATATCCTGACTCTACTCTTCCGCAACCCACATGAAGAGTTCACGATCACACAACTACGAGAAACCACGGGACATGGCGGAAAGTCTGTGAACAACGCACTAGAAATCCTCGACAACCTGAATCTAGTCAAAAAAGAAAAAGAAGGACGACACTCCCTGATACGGATCAACGACGAACGTATCCAGAAACCGGACGATCCAGTACTAGAAATACCGCAAAGCGAATTCAGACCACCGGTACAGGAATTCCTCGAAGAGGCCAAGAAGAACCAGGAAGACAACCTGAAAGGGATACTCCTGTTCGGGAGTGTGGCCCGTGGAGAAGCGGACAGAGCCAGCGACATCGACATCCAAGTCATCGTCGAAGACAATCTATTGGAGTCGCGGCGTGAACTCCAGGACATCAGGCAAAGTATTGAGGAACAGAAGTTCGACGGCCAACGCTATGAAATACAACTACTAGTAGAATCCATAGAAAGCGCAGAAAGCTACGGAGAGAAGATTCAAGAAATCTTCTCAGAAGGAATCACACTCTACGCAACAGACAAACTGGAGCAGGTACAGGAGGCAGTCTTCAATGGATGACAGCAGCATAGAAGACGCACTAGATGAAGCCCAGACGCTTTTCGAACGACCAGGAGACGGATTCGAACAAGGGTTGGATGTCGACGATCCTACGTTGCTTCAACTCCGGAAAGCATGCCGACTCATCGACGCCGCAAACTTTCTCCAGGAACAAGACGGATACTACACCATAATCGTGGAAGCCTCGTTCGCCGCAATAGAACGAACAATCCAGTTCTACCTCCTCGACACAGGACTCCTCCACGAAGACGAATACATCGATCATGAAAACGTCTACCGGAGAGGGAAAGACGCTGGCCTATACGGAGAAGAGTTCGCAGGCAAACTAACCAATCTCTGGCGTAACAACCGGTCGGATACGTACTACCGGGAAGGAATTGCTACAGAAGCCAGGGCCGACAAAATGCTTGAACTCGCTGAAGAGATTCACAGCCATGTTTTACAACTCGCCGGAGAGACACACGAGTGCATCTGCAATACCGCCTGAACAGAACAACCGAAGAGCTGCTTTCAGACAGAAGATAAAAACAGGTTGTGCCTGTTCCTCGAGGTCCGCGGACGTGCAGGGTTCCCCGTTCCAGGTTTTCGGATAGAAGCTGCTGTTCACATGTATGAAATCACGTAGACAGCTCTGGGAGAATGACTGATCAACCGAAAGACACGGTAGCCACATAGAGGACACACTCAAGAGCGTCCCCGCACAATCCCAGGCAACGAATGGCCCCGGAGATACGGGAACTCGATCCGACGACGGTCGAACGGATCGCGGCCGGCGAAGTCGTCGAGCGGCCGGCGTCGGTCGTCAAAGAGTTGGTCGAGAACAGCCTCGATGCCGACGCCTCCCGGGTGCGTGTCGCGGTCGAGGCCGGCGGCACGGAGTCGATCCGGGTTAGCGACGACGGGACCGGGATGGACGAGGCGTCGCTCCGGCGGGCGGTCGAGAAACACACGACCTCCAAGATTCGAGATATCGACGACCTGGAGGGGGGACTGGCGACACTCGGATTCCGTGGGGAGGCGCTGCACGCCATCGGCGCCGTCTCCAGGCTGACGATCACCTCGCGGCCGCGCGGCGGCGACCGAGGAACCGAGCTCGTCGTCGAAGGTGGCGACATCGAGCGCGTGCGGCCTGCTGGCTGTCCCGAAGGGACGACCATAGAGGTCGGAGACCTGTTCTACAACGTGCCCGCCCGCCGGAAGTACCTCAGTCAGGAGGCCACCGAATTCTCACACGTCAACAGCGTCGTGACCGCCTACGCGCTGGCGAACCCCGATACTGCCTTCGAACTGGAACACGACGGCCGGGAGACGTTCGCGACGACGGGCCAGGGTGGGCTCCGGGAGACAGTCATGGACGTCTACGGCCGGGAGGTGGCTCAGGCGATGATTCCACTGGAAGCCGAGGCAGTGCCGGACGGCCCACTCGAATCGGTGTCGGGGCTGGTCAGCCATCCCGAGACCAACCGCGCGAGCCGGGAATACCTCTCGACGTACGTCAACGGTCGGTACGTCACCGCCGACGCCGTCCGCGAGGCCGTCATGGCGGCCTACGACACCCAACTGGCGATCGACCGGTATCCGTTCGCGGTCCTGTTCGTCGAGATCGATCCCGCAGACGTGGACGTCAACGTCCACCCTCGGAAGATGGACGTTCGCTTCGCCGACGACGACGGGGTTCGCGAGCAGGTCACCGCCGCCGTCGCGGACGCACTGAAGCGAGAGGGGCTGTTGCGCTCGACTGCCCCGCGTGGTCGGTCGGCACCCGAACAGACCGAGATCAGCCCCGGCGACAGCGAGCGAGGTTCGAGTGGAAGCGACGCCGGAGCGTCGACCAGCGAGGTCACGAGAACAGACGCCAATGGAGAATCGCGGGCGTCGACTGCCACCCGGCCCGGCGGGGAAACAGCCGGCCATGGGTCGGCTAGTGGCCAATCTGGTGGGGACGCTGGGCCTGCTGCGGCAGATTCGACTCCGACCCCCGACAGCGAGATGACGACCGACGAGACGGACGATTCCGCCGCGGCCGACCCCCCCGTTTCCGGTCGACAGGAGGCTACGGAACGCGGCCAGGACGATGCGACAGAACCCGCAGTGACCGCGACCGACCAGCAGCGGTTCGGCGACGACGATCCCACCGTGCGGGAGTTCGGGTCGTTGCCGTCGATGCGCGTGCTCGGGCAGTTCCAGGAGACGTACGTCGTGGCCGAGACGGACGACGGGCTGGTGTTGCTCGACCAGCACGCCGCGGACGAGCGGATCAACTACGAGCGACTCCGGGAGCGGTTTCTGGGCGAGACGACGACACAGGTGCTCGCGGAGGCGGTCGAGATCGAGCTCACGGCCCGAGAGTCGGCGCTGTTCGAGCGGTTCACGGACGCGCTCTCGCGGCTGGGCTTTCAGGCGGATCGGATCGACGAGCGCACAGTCGAGGTTCGGACGGTCCCGGCGCTGCTGGCCGAGGCCGGCGGGCCAGAACTCGTCCGGGACGTCCTCTCGTCGTTCGTCTCCCACGAGGGGGCGGCTGCCGAGACCGTCGAGGCCGTCGCGGACGAATTGCTGGCGGACCTGGCGTGCTATCCCTCCGTGACGGCGAACACGTCGCTGACTGACGGGTCGATCCTGTCGTTGCTGGAGGCGCTCGCAGCGTGTGACAACCCCTACGCCTGCCCCCACGGGCGGCCGGTGCTGATCGAGATCGACACCGACGAGATCGCCGACCGCTTCGAGAGAGACTATCCCGGCCACGGGTAGCAGTCGCGACGAGAGAAACTGGGATCGGCGGTGGAAACGACTTTCACACCGTCCGTCGAATGGGGTGACAATGGTTCGACGTGTGACTGTGCTGGCGGGACTACTCGTCGCACTTGGGGTGTTGTCGATGTTCATCTTGCGGGAGGTGTTCGGGACGATCTTCTTCGCGATCACGGTCGCGTACGTCCTGTTGCCAGTGCGTCGGTGGCTGGTCGGCCACGGACTCGGCCCGCGGCTCGCTGCCGGCGTGAGTACGGCACTGGCGTTCGTCATCGTCGTGCTGGTGATCCTTCCGCTGGGGATCGTCCTGTATCTCAGACGGTCCGACCTGGTGGGGCTGCTCGGCGAGTTCCCCGACCAGACCGTGGTCGAACTCGGCGGGATGCGCTACGTGTTCGAGTTGAGTGACGTGACAGCTCAGGTGAGCGAGGTCGCCGAGTCACTGGCGCTGTCGACCGCCCGTGCAGCGCCCGCGCTGGGGTTCAAGCTCTTCCTGTTCGTCCTGCTGGTGTACGCGTTGTTGTTGCGGCCGGGCGACGTCAGCAGTGCGCTGCTCCGGCCAGTGCCCCGCGAGTACTACGACGTGGTGATGTCACTGCACGAGCGCCTGCGGTCGACACTCTATGCGATCTACGTCCTGCAGGCGGCGACGGCCTTCGGGACGTTCACGATCGCGTACGTCTTCTTCTGGCTGTTCGGCTACGAGACGGCCTTCTCGTTCGCGGTCGTCAGCGGAATCCTCCAGTTCATCCCGGTCATCGGACCGAGCGTGCTCGTACTGGGAATCGGTGGCTTCGAGATCGTGGTCAACACAGACACCACGCAGGCGATACTGGTCGGTGGGCTGGGACTGTTTTTCATCGGCTTCTTGCCCGACGCACTCATCCGGCCACAGCTGGCCTCGCTCACCGCGAAAATGCCGGGCAGTCTCTACTTCATCGGGTTCGTCGGCGGCGTCCTCTCGGTCGGCGTCGTCGGCGTCATCGCCGGACCCGTGCTGGTCGGCCTGCTCGCCGAAGTCGGTGAACTGCTCGCCGACGAACGCAAGCCCCACCCGAGAGCCGAGTAACCAGACAGTACGCGACGATCAGGCCGTCTCCAACGGGCGGCCCGCAGCCGCCCACTCGGTCAGACTCCCCTCGTAGAATTCGAGATGTTCGTAGCCGAGATGCCGCAGGACGACGTAGGTGTGGCTGATCCGCCGTGCGGTGTTACAGTAGAGGACGAGCCGCTTCTCGGGCGTGATCCCGCGGTCGGCCAGCATGGCTTCTATTTCATCGAGTGATTTCAGGCCGCGCGAGTCCTCGTTGACGACCTCCCGCCAGTCGAACTGGACGGCTCCGGGGATGTGGCCCTCCTCGAACTCCCAGTCCTCGCGGGTGTCGACGAGCACGGTGTCGCCCTCGATGGCCGCGGCGACCGCCTCCATGTCGACCAGCGGGGTCTCTGTGGGTGGGTCGACGTCGTACGCCGTCGGCTCGGTGTCGGGAGCCTCGCGAGAGACTTCACGCTCGCGCTGCCAGGCGCTGAAGTCGCCGTCGAGCAGGTGCAGCTTCTCGGGGTCGTGGCCGTACAGGAGCGCGGTAACGAGAAACCGTGCGGCGAAGACCCCGTGGGTGTCGTCGTAGGCGACGATGTCGTCCTCGGGCGCGATGCCGGCCTCACTGAGCTGCGACTCCCAGACGCCCTCGCCGGGGAGCATACCCTGCCCACCTTCTCCACCGGAATCGACGGCATGCTCGTCCGCTCGAAACGTCTCGAAAGGGATCGAGACCGCGGTCGGGATGTGCCCGATCCCGTCGTACTCCCAGCCGTCCCGGACGTCGACGAGTGCGATCTCGCCGAGGCGATCGGCGACCCGCTCCTGTGAGACGAAATCTGTCATTACGTAGGGTTGCCGACCCCACTGCTTGAACGTGTGGTATCCACCCAGGTGTGTCTGCTCTCACAGATACAAGAAAATATTTCCGGTTGTGGTCGCCCTAGTTGGGGGACGAAAGCTCCGGAAGCGACGTGTCAGCGGCCGGAATATCGGGGCCTGGCGATATCCCGGTAATACCTGCCGCCACGGCGAATGAGTGGCGGAACATGCCCGGAGTGGAGGGCCTTTATGGGTGGTGTGTGTAGGTGGGGATGCAATGAGCGACTACGCAAAAGACGTTCTCGTTTCGGCGGATTGGGTCGAGGACAACCTCGACAGTTTCGAGAGTGACGACCCGGCGCATCGGCTGGTCGAGGTCGACGTCGACACCGAGGCCTACGACGAGGCCCACGCGCCCGGCGCGATCGGCTTCAACTGGGAGACACAGCTCCA
>ENA-ORDC01001076-ORDC01001076.1-marine-metagenome-genome-assembly--contig:-NODE-1076-length-21933-cov-3.144628_pt1 | contig 21933 bp, 17 predicted proteins | sample MGYA00237783_ERZ508515 | MGnify/ENA primary metagenome ERZ508515 (study PRJEB26186, sample SAMN06268792) | marine metagenome | isolation source: Eden Landing Ponds, San Francisco, CA, USA | place... | reverse complement strand
GCACCCCCCGCAGGGCTTCGACTTCGGCGAGGGCACCCAACAGGCCCGCGCCGCTCGCGACGATCCCGACGAAGATCCGGCGCCGGACTGGTGGACCGACGCCTACGAGATGCGGATGCGCTTTGGCATCCCCGAGTTCGATCCCGACGTCTTCGAGTGGGGCGTCTACCCGGACGCGCTGATCCACGAGAAACCCGCCGAAGAGACCAAGAACGCGGGCGGGACGGACTTCCTCAGAATCGGCGAGCGCGGCACCGGCAAGAGCAACGACAACCTCCATTGGGCGGCTCGGCTGATGGAGGTCAACGACGAGCGCGTCGTCTGGCGGGGTTCGCCGGAGCGCTCGGAGTGGCTGCCGTTCCGCGAGTGGGCGACCGTCTGGCTGCCCGCGAACGCGAGCATCGACGTGGAGTGGCAGACCGAAGGCGACCGCCGCGCCGAGCCCGACGACGCCCAGCTCGAGGACGTCGTTCGCGAGGTGGTCCGCTACGAGGATCCGGTGGACCTGCTCGAACGGATCGAGGCCCGCCCGGAAGGCACGTTCAACGTCGTCTACCCGGACCCCAGCTTCACCAACTGCACGGAGCTGACCCGCCAGACCAACCGGGTGACCGAGGCGCTGCCGTTCGTCCCCGAGTGGAAGGCACTCGGCGGGACGGGTGGCACGCCGCTGGTCCACTGGTGGTATGCCTTCATGCTGGCGGCCGTCGACCACCGCTCGCACTACACCTGGCTGTCGGTCATCTTCGACGAGGCGGGCGACCTGACGCCCGAAGACGCCGAAGACGACGAGCACAAGACGTACAAGAAGCTGACGCTGCTGCGGTCGGTCTACGCCGACTCCCGACGGCGCCGCCTGTCGATCTACTGGGCGGCCCACTACGAGGAGAACCTCCATCACAAGATCCGCCGCGAGGTCGAGTGGCGCGTCCACATGGCCGGCGACACGCCGAATCCGCGGACCAAGCGGAGCAGCACGGTCCCGGTCGGCTTCGGGACCGTCCCGATGGAGACGGACATCATGACCAGCCGGCCGACGGGGACGGCGGTCATCTACAACCAGTCGAACTTCGACCTCTACAAGTGGAGCCACATCGAGCGCGACGACCTCGACGACCGCTGGCTTCGCATCTCGCTCGGCGAGCCCGAGGATGACGACGCGGAGGACGTCGACACCGGCCCGACGGTCCTGTTCGACGAGGCGATCTTCACGCGCTGGCAGAAGCGCGGCGAGGACCGCCTCTACGTCCGCGATCCCGGGAGTGGCTACGTCGACATGATGAGCGGGACGGAGGTGGAGCCGCTGGAGTCGCCGCGGCCGGAGATGCGGTTCGGCGGGATCGACGACCAGGGGGAGGTCCTGACGGTCTCCCTGATCCCAGACGATGACCCTGACGGTGAGGGCGAGTCCCTGCTGGTTGCGAAGTTCCCGAAGCGAGAGATCGGCCTCTCTGACGACGATGGCGAGGTCGGTCTGTCGGAGGCAAATCCATGACTGTGACCCAGACCACCGGGACGGCTCCGGGTCGGGGGCCAGCGGGGGCACGTGCTCACGCGGCGCTCGGCCGGCGAGCCTCCTACGCGCGCGTATCGAGTCGGACATCGGACGGGCCCCCCTCCCCCACCCCTTTCGAGGGCGGGTCGATGGAGGTGAATCACCGATGGCGCTGAGGAGAGCGGCGATCGTGCTGTTCGCGCTGCTGGCGGTGGTGCTGCGGGAAGCCTGGCGGCTGGCCCCGCCGATGCTGGGCTTCCTGACGATCATGGCGGTGCTGGCGACGATCTGGACCCAGGCGCCCGATCCCGTGCGCGCGCCGGTGCAGATCAACGGCTGGCTGTTCGTGCACATCGTGCTGTCGGTACTGGCCTATGCGTCGACCACCGTGGCTGCCGTCGCCGGCGCCGCGGTGTTCCTGCAGGAGCGGGCGCTCAAGCGTCGCCGGCCCGGCCGGCTGACGGCGACGCTGCCCTCGGTGGCGGACGCCGAGCGGCTGCAGGTGCTGCTGCTGTCCGCCGCTGGCGTGGTGCTGGGCGTCGACATCCTGTCCGGCATGTCGGTCGAGCTGGTCGCCACCGGCCGGCTGATGCAGTTTTCCCACAAGACGCTGCTGACGATGCTGGCGTTCCTCACCATCGCCGCATTGCTGGCGGTGCACCAGCGCACCGGCCTGCGCGGCCGCCGGGCGGCGCGAATCGTGCTGCTGGCCTACCTGCTGCTCACCCTCGGCTATCCCGGCGTCAAGTTCGTCACCGACGTGTTGATGGCGTAACCTGCGGGGTCGGCGCCGCACGGCCACCCGTTGCGCAGCGCAGCAGGAGGCCGTACAAAGTCATGTCAGCGCTGCTTTTTTGTGCAGAACGGGAAGGTGCCTAAAGCATGGGCATACGCATTGGGCCGGTGGCCCTCGACACGCCGGTGATCCTGGCGCCGATGTCGGGCGTGACGGACAAGCCGTTCCGCCGGCTGGTGCGGCGGCTCGGGGCCGGCTTGGTGGTGTCCGAGATGATCGCCAGCGAGGCCTCGGTGCGGCAAGCCCGGCAGGACATGCGCTCGCGCAAGCTCGCCGAGGACTTCGCCGGCGAGGGCGAGATGGCGGTGCAGCTCGCCGGCTGCGATCCCGAGGTGATGGCTGAAGCGGCGCGCATCCAGCGCGACCGCGGCGCGGCGATCGTCGACATCAACTTCGGTTGCCCGGCGAAGAAGGTGGTCAACAAATACGCCGGCTCGGCGCTGATGCGCGAGGAGCAGTTGGCCGGCCGGATCCTCGCGGCCGTCGTGCGAGCGGTCGACCCGCTGCCGGTGACCCTGAAGATGCGCCTGGGCTGGGACGACGCCGACCGCAACGCGCCGCGCTTGGCGCGGATCGCCGAGGACGCCGGCATCCGGCTGCTGACGGTGCACGGCCGCACCCGCTGCCAGCTCTACAACGGCGTGGCCGACTGGACCGCGGTGGCGGAGACCAGGGCGGCCAGCCGGCTGCCGCTGATCGTCAACGGCGACATCGAGACCGCGGAGGACGTGCGCGCCGCGCTGGCGCGCTCCGGCGCCGACGGCGTGATGATCGGCCGCGGCGCCTGCGGCCGGCCGTGGCTGCTGCGCCAGGTGATGACGCTGCTGGAGACTGGCCGCATGGGCGACCCGCCGCCGCTGGCGGCGCAGCGCGAATTGGCGCTGGAGCACTATGAGGCGCTGCTGGCGCACTACGGCCGGCCGCAGGGCGTGCGGATCGCGCGCAAGCACCTAGCCTGGTACGCCACCGGCCTGCCCGGCGCCAACGCCTTCCGTAAGGCCGTGATGGCCGAGGACGATCCCGGGAAAGTCATAGACTTGGTGGACGATCTTTACAGCGCGGGCGCGGCCCGCCAGGCGGCCTGATGCCGCGCGCCGCGCGGGCCCAGAAGGACACGCCGACCGCGTTCGACGCGGGTGCGGTGCTGAACGCGCTGGCCGACCCGGTGTTCACCGTCGATGCCGAAGACCGTTTCGGCTACCTGAACAATGCCGCCGAGCAGTTCCTGCAGTCGAGCGCCCACGCCATGGTGGGGCGCGCGCTTAGCTCGGTGTTCCCCGAGGATAGCCCGCTGCAGGATCTGGTCCGGCAGGCCCGCGAGGGCGCCGCCACGGTGTCGCAGTACGGCGTCACGCTGGAAGCGCAGCGCTTCGGCCAGCGCTACGTCTCGATCGACGTGGCGCCGATTCCGGAGATGCCGAGCTCGGTCGCGGTGGCGCTGCAGGAGCGCTCGATCGCCCGTAAGATCGACCACCAGCTGACCCACCGCAACGCCGCGCGCTCGGTCACCGCGATGGCGGCGATGTTGGCGCACGAGGTGAAGAACCCGCTGTCCGGCATCCGCGGCGCCGCGCAGCTGCTGGAGCAGTCCGCCGACGACGGCGACCGGCCGCTGACCTCGCTGATCTGCGAGGAGGCCGACCGCATCGTCGCGCTGGTCGACCGCATGGAGATGTTCTCGGACGAGCGGCCGATCGAGCGCGGACCGGTCAACATCCACGAGGTGCTGGAGCACGTGCGCAAGGTGGCGCAGACCGGCTTCGCCCGGAACGTGCGGATGCGCGAGAGCTACGACCCGTCGCTGCCGGCGGTGCTGGGCAACCGCGACCTGCTGATCCAGGCGCTGCTCAACCTGGTGAAGAACGCCGCCGAGGCGGCCGGCGACGACGACGGCGAACTGCTGCTGTCGACGCGCTACCAGCAGGGCGTGCGGCTGGCCGTGCCGGGCGGCGGCAGCCGGGTCGACCTGCCGCTGATGGTGTCGATCCAGGACAACGGGCCGGGCATCCCGGACGATCTGCAGCAGCACCTGTTCGACCCCTTCGTCACCACCAAGAGCGCGGGCAAGGGGCTGGGCCTCGCGCTGGTGGCGAAGATCGTCGGCGACCACGGCGGCGTCATCGAGTTCGACAGCGAGCCGCGCCGCACCGTGTTCCGGATCATGCTGCCGAAGGCGGACGCGGAGGCGCCGCAATGACGCCCGCGACGATCCTCGTCGCCGACGACGACCGGGCGATCCGCACCGTCCTGAGCCAGGCGCTCGGTCGCCAGGGCCATCACGTCAAGGCGACGGGCAACGCGGCGCAACTCTGGCACTGGGTGCAGCAGGGCGAGGGCGATCTGGTGATCACCGACGTGGTGATGCCGGACGAGAACGGCCTGGAGCTGATCCCGCGTATCAAGAAGGCCCGGCCGCACCTGCGCATCGTGGTGATGAGCGCGCAGAACACGCTGCTGACCGCGGTCAAGGCGACCGAGCGCGGCGCCTTCGAGTACCTGCCCAAGCCGTTCGACCTGCGCGAAGTGGTCAACATCGTCGAGCGCGCGCTGTCGGCGCCGCAGAGCAAGGGCGACGGAGCCGAGCGGCCGACCGACGCCGAGGGCGAGGAAGAACAGCTGCCGCTGATCGGCCGCTCGCCGGCGATGCAGGAGATCTACCGCGTGCTGGCGCGGCTGATGGGCACCGATCTGACGGTGACCGTGTACGGCGAGTCCGGCACCGGCAAGGAGCTGGTGGCCAAGGCGCTGCACGACTACGGCAAGCGCCGCAACGGCCCGTTCGTGGCGCTGAACATGGCCGCGATCCCGCGCGAGCTGATCGAGAGCGAGCTGTTCGGCCACGAGAAGGGCGCCTTCACCGGCGCCAACCAGCGCTACGCCGGCCGCTTCGAGCAGGCCGCCGGCGGCACGCTGTTCCTGGACGAGATCGGCGACATGCCGCTGGAGGCGCAGACCCGGCTGCTGCGCGTCCTGCAGGAAGGCGAGTACACCACCGTGGGCGGCCGCACGCCGCTGAAGGCCGACGTCCGCATCGTCGCCGCCACCCACCGCGATCTGCGCAACCTCGTACGCCAGGGCCTGTTCCGCGAGGACCTGTTCTACCGTCTCAACGTGGTGCCGCTGCGCCTGCCGCCGCTGCGCGAGCGCAGCGAGGACATCCCCGAGCTGGCGCGCCACTTCTTCGCGCGCTGCGAGGCCGAGGGCCTGGTGCGCAAGAGCCTGGACGCCGACGCCATGGCCTACCTCAAGGCCTACCGCTGGCCCGGCAACGTGCGCGAGCTGGAAAACCTGATCCGGCGCCTGTCGGCGCTCTACACCCAGGAGATCATCGATCTCCCGATCCTGCAGGCGGAGCTCGCCGACGCGCCGGCGGAACCGGCGCCGGCGCCCGCCGAAGACGGCCACCGGGCGGAGTCGCTCGGCGCCGCGGTGGAGCGCCACCTGCGCGACTACTTCGACGCGCACGAGGGCGGCCTGCCGGCCGCCGGTCTGTACGACCGGGTGGTGCGCGAGGTCGAGCGGCCGCTGATCGAGCTGTCGCTGTCCGCCACCAAGGGCAACCAGTTGCGCGCGGCCAAGCTGCTCGGCCTCAACCGCAACACCCTGCGCAAGAAAATCCGCGACCTGGAGATCGAAGTCGTTCGCGGATTGAAGTGACTGTGGTAATCCTGCAACAGATGTGATGGGCTCGCCGCGGCGGCCCGCGCCCGCTGTCGCGCCGTCCGCGTCGCCGCGCGCCCGCCGTCTCTCGTAGGACCGAACCGCCGCCGATGACCTCCAACGCCGACGACATGCAGGCGCAGCCGGAGCTGGACGGCGCGTCCGCGGCGACGCCCGGCTTCTGGGGCCGGCTGATGGCCTGGGCCGGGCGGGTCAACCTGGAGCGTAAGCTCGCGGTCATCTTCGTCGTCGGCAGCGTCGCCAGCGGCGTCGCCACCTTCGCCGGCATGACCGACCATCTGCCGTGGGGCGCCGATCCCACGACGATGCTGATGCTGCTGAACGTCGACCTGGTGTTCCTGCTCGGCATCGGCGTGCTGATCGCACGGCGGCTGGTGACGATCTGGCTGGAGCGCCGCCGCGGCCGTGCCGGCGCGCGCCTGCACGCCCGGCTGGTCGGGTTGTTCAGTCTGGTGGCGGTGGCGCCGGCGATCGTGCTCGCGGTGTTCTCCGTGCTGTTCTTCAACTACGGCCTGCAGGGCTGGTTCTCCGAACGCGTATCCACCGCGATCAACGAATCGATGGAGGTCGCGCGGGCCTACCTCGAGGAGCACCGGCAGACGATCAACGCCGACGTCCTGGCGATGGCGCAGGACCTCAACCGGGAAGGCCCGACGCTGCTGTACAACCGCGAGCGCTTCCAGCGCACACTGGCGACGCAGGCGGCGCTGCGCTCGCTGACCGAGGCGGTGGTGTTCGACAGCTCCGGCCGGGTGATCGCGCGCGCCGGCTTCTCGCTGATGCTGGAGTTCGACCCGGAGATTCCCGACTGGGCGATGCGCCGGGCACAGCAGGGCGAAGTGGTGACCCTGACCGCCGACACCGACGACCGGGTACGCGCGCTGGTCAAGCTGGACAGCTTCGTCGACGCCTATCTCTACGTCGGTCGCCTGGTCGATCCCAAGGTGCTGCAGCACATGGACCGGACCGAGGGCGCGGTCGATCTGTACCAGCGCCTGGAGGGTAAGCGCTCGACGCTGCAGATTACCTTTGCGTTGATCTTCATGGTGGTGGCGCTGCTGCTGCTGTTTGCCGCGGTCTGGGTCGGGCTCTCCTTCGCCAACCAGCTGACGCGGCCGATCGGCCGGCTGATCATGGCGACCGAACAGGTGCGCACCGGCGACCTCACCACGCGGGCTCCGCCGGCGCAGACGCAGGACGAACTCGAGAGCTTGACCCGCGCCTTCAACCGCATGACCGGGCAGCTCGAGAGTCAGCAGACCGCCCTGGTCGAGGCCAACCGGCAGTTGGACGAGCGGCGGCGCTTCACCGAGGCGGTTCTGTCCGGCGTCACCGCCGGCGTGGTCGGACTGGACGCCAAGGGCAGCATCGATCTGCCGAACCGCAGCGCCTGTCGCCTGCTGGAGCTCGGCGAGGAGGCGCTGACCGGCCGGCCGCTGGACGAGATCGCGCCGGAGATGGCGGCGCTGGTGGAGAAGGCCCGCCGGCGCCCGCGCCGAGGCGCACAGGACCAGATCCAGTACACCGCCCATGACGGCCGCACCTTGACGCTGTTGGTGCAGGTAACGGTCGAGCAGAACGAGTCCGGGCAGGTCAGCGGTTTCGTCGTCACCTTCGACGACATCACCGAGCTGCTGTCGGCGCAGCGCAAGGCCGCCTGGGCGGATGTGGCGCGCCGCATCGCGCACGAGATCAAGAACCCGCTGACGCCGATCCAACTGTCGGCGGAACGGCTCAAGCGCAAGTACCTGCGCGAGATCGAGAGCGACCCGGAGACCTTCCGCGCCTGTACCGACACGATCGTGCGCCACGTCGCCGACATCGGCCGCATGGTGGACGAGTTCTCCGCCTTCGCGCGGATGCCCGACCCGGTGATGGCCGAGGAGGACCTGGTGCAGCTGACCCAGCAGGCGATCTTCCTGCTGGAGACCACCAACACCGGCGTCGACTTCGTGCGCGAGGTCCCGGACGACCCGGCCCGGGTCGCCTGCGACAGCCGGCAGGTCGGCCGGGCGCTGACCAATCTGCTGCAGAACGCCGTCGAGGCGATCGAGGGCCGCCCGGGCGATCCCTCGGAGCTGCCGCGCGGCGAGATCCGCATCCGCATCGAGCCCGAGCCCGGCGCCTGGGTCGTCGAGCTGCTTGACAACGGACGCGGTCTGCCGAAGGAGGAGCGGGCGCACCTGACCGAGCCCTATGTGACCACGCGCGAGCGCGGCACCGGGCTTGGCCTGGCGATCGTGAAGAAGATCATGGAAGACCATGGCGGCGAGCTGACGCTCGCCGACCGGGATGGCGGCGGCGCCAGGGTGCGCCTGGTCTTCCCGGTCGGCGAGGAGGCCCCGGCCACCGGGTCAGAGGAGACGGGACGGGTGACGGCTCATGGCGCATGACGTCTTGATCGTCGACGACGAGGCCGACATCCGCATCGCGGTGACCGGCATCCTCGAGGACGAGGGCTACGAATGCCGCAACGCCAAGGACAGCGACCAGGCGCTGGAGGCGATCCGCGACCGCCGGCCCAGCCTGGTGTTGCTGGACATCTGGCTGCAGAACTCGGAGATGGACGGGCTCGAGTTGCTGCAGGTGATGCAGCACGAGCATCCCGACATGCCCGTCGTCATGATCTCCGGCCACGGCACCATCGAGAACGCCGTCTGGGCGATCAAGGAGGGCGCGTACGACTTCATCGAGAAGCCGTTCAAGACCGACCGCATCCTGCTGGTGGTCGAGCGCGCCATCGAGGCGGCGCGGCTGAAGAGCGAGAACGCCGAGCTGCGGCTGCGCGCCGGGTCGGACGCCGAGCTCACCGGCAGCTCCGGCACCGTGCAGCAGCTGCGCCAGTCGGTGTCCAAGGTGGCGCCGACCGGCAGTCGCGTGCTGATCACCGGCCCGCCGGGCGCCGGCAAGGAGGTTGTGGCGCGCATGCTGCACGGCCACTCGCGCCGCGCCGATGCGCCGTTCGTGGTGCTGAACTGCGCGATCATGCACCCCGACCGCCTGGAGATGGAGCTGTTCGGCGTCGAGGGCGCCAGCGACGCCCGGGACAACCCCGGCAAGGTCGGCACCTTCGAGCGCGCGCACGGCGGCACCCTGGTGCTCGACGAGGTCGCCGACATGCCGCTGGAGACCCAGGGCAAGATCGTGCGGGTGCTGCAGGATCAGAGCTTCCAGCGGGTCGGCGGCACCAAGCGGGTCGAGGTGAACGTGCGCGTGATCGCGTCTTCGAACCGCGATCTGCAGCAGCTGATCGAGGAGGGCCGGTTCCGGCAGGACCTGTTCTACCGCCTGAACGTGGTGCCGCTGCAGGTGCCGTCGCTGGCCGACCGGGTGGAGGACATCCCGGCGCTGGCCGAGCACTTCATGGCGCGCGCCGCGGAGAACGCCGGGCTGCCCCCGCGCCGGCTCGGCGACGACACGGTGGCGGCGCTGCAGGCCTATTCCTGGCCCGGCAACGTGCGCCAGCTGCGCAACGTGATCGATTGGCTGCTGATCATGGCGCCGGGCGAGCCTAGCGAGCCGATCCGCGCCGACATGCTGCCGCCCGACATCGGCGCGGCGGCGCCGGCGGCGCTGCGCGGCAACGGCGACAGCGAGATCATGTCGCTGCCGCTGCGCGAGGCCCGCGAACTGTTCGAGAAGCAGTACCTGGAGGCGCAGGTGCTGCGGTTCGGCGGCAACATCTCGCGCACCGCCAACTTCATCGGCATGGAACGCTCGGCGCTGCACCGCAAGCTGCGCTCGCTGGGGATTTCCTCGGCCGCCGACCGGCACTAGCCTCCGGCGCACGGCGGATGCGCCGCGTCCGCCGCGTCCAGAAGGATCATCGCGCATGAAGGTCATCGTCTGCGGCGCCGGCCAGGTCGGCTTCAACATCGCCCGCTATCTCGCGGGCGAGAACGCCGACGTCACGGTGATCGACCGCTCGCAGGAGCTGATCCAGAAGATCACCGATTCGCTGGACGTGAAGGGGCTGGTGGGCTTCGCCTCGCACCCCGACGTGCTGGAACGCGCCGGCGCGGCCGACGCCGACATGGTCGTGGCGGTCACCTACGCCGACGAGGTGAACATGGTGGCCTGCCAGATCTGCCACTCGATCTTCGAGGTGCCGACCAAGATCGCCCGGGTGCGCCACCAGAGCTACCTGGACCCGGCGTGGTCGGATTTGTTCAGCCGCGAGAACATGCCGATCGACCACATCATCTCGCCGGAGATCGAGGTGGCGCGGGCGATCAGCCGGCGGCTGCAGATCCCCGGCGCGTTCGACGTGATCCCGCTGGCCGACGGCAAGGTCAGCCTGATCGGCGTGCACTGCGGCGAGTCGACGCCGATCCTGAACACGCCGCTGCGCCAGCTCACCGGCATGTTCCCGGACCTGCACATCGTCATCGTCGGCATCCAGCGCGAGGGCAGGGGCATCGTCCCCACCGCCGACGACCAACTGCTGGAGGGCGACGACGTCTATTTCGTGGCGGAGACCAGCCACCTGATGCGCGCCATGGCCGCCTTCGGCCACGAGGAGCGCGAGGCGCGCCGGGTGATCATCGTCGGCGGCGGCAACATCGGCCTGAACCTGGCGCAGCAGGTCGAGGAGAAGAACCCGCACGTCGCCTTGAAGCTGATCGAGGTCGACAAGACCCGGGCCGAGAACGTGGCGCAGACGCTCGACCGCACCGTGGTGATCCACGGCAGCGCGCTCGACACCGAGATCCTGGAAGAGGCCAATGTGAAGGCCGCCGAGGGCATCGTCGCGGTGTCGAACGACGACGAGGTCAACATCCTCGCCTCGCTGCTGGCCAAGCGCTACGGCTGCCGGCGGGCGCTGACCCTGGTCAACAAGACGTCCTACGGCACGCTCGTCGGCTCGCTCGGCATCGACACTGTGGTCAGCCCGCGCGCCATCACCGTGTCGACGATCCTGCAGTACGTGCGCCGCGGCCGCATCCGCTCGGTGCACTCGCTGTCCGAGGGCTTCGGCGAGCTGATCGAGGCGGAGGCGCTGGAGACCTCCAGCCTGGTCGGGGTGCCGATCAAGGAGGCGCGGCTGCCAGAGAGCGTGCTGATCGGCGCCATCGTGCGCGGCAACCAGATCGTGATCCCGCGCGGCGACACCATCGTGCGCGCCGGCGACCGCGTGGTGATCTTCGCCGCTACCTCGTCGGTCAAGAAGGTCGAGCGGCTGTTCTCGGTCAAGCTGGAATTCTTCTGAGCCGGCCCCACGTGCCGCACAGAGCCGCTTTTGCAAGCGCCGGCAAGCGCGCTACAAGGGCGGCCGTCCGACAGTTCAGGGAGATCGACCGCACATGCCGCGTTACGCCTACGTCAACGGCCGCTACGTGCCGCACAACGCGGCCGCGGTGCACATCGAGGACCGGGGCTACCAGTTCGCCGACGGCGTCTACGAGGTGGTGCCGGTGCACCGCGGCAAGCTGGTCGACGAGGGGCCGCACCTGGACCGGCTGGAGCGCTCGCTGGCCGAGCTTCGCATCGACATGCCGATGTCGCGCCGGGCCCTGCAGCTGGTCTCCAAGGAGCTGATGCGCCGCAACGGGCTCAGCTTCGGCTTCGTCTACATGCAGGTGACCCGCGGGGTGGCGCCGCGCGACCACAAGTTCCCCAAGAAGACGCCGAAGCCGGCGCTGACCATGACCACCCGCCAGCTCACCCCGGTCGCCGACGCCGAGTTGCAGGAAGGCTTCCACGTGGTCACCGCGCCGGACCAGCGCTGGAAGCGCTGCGACATCAAGTCGGTGTCGCTGCTGCCCAACATCCTGGCCAAGCAGAAGGCGGCGGAAGCCGGCTGTCAGGAGGCGTGGCTGGTCGACGACGACGGCTACGTCACCGAGGGCTCGGCCACCAACGCCTGGATCGTGACCAAGGACAAGAAGGTGGTGACCCGCCAGGCCGACCACGCGATCCTGCCGGGGATCACCCGGCTGTCGCTGCTCAAGGTGATGCAGCGCGAAGGCTACGAGCTGGAGACCCGGCCGTTCTCGCTGGAAGAGGCGATGCAGGCGAACGAGGCGTTCCTGACTTCCAGCACCAACTACGTCATGCCGATCACCAAGATCGACGGCAAGGCGGTCGGCAACGGCCATCCCGGCCTGCTCACGATGAAGCTGCGCGAGGCCTACATCGCGCAGGTCGTGCACGGCGGCGAGGGCGCCGGTCCCGGCGAGCTGCAGGCCTCGGTCCAGGCGTGAGCGGCGCTGGCGCCTCCGACGGTTCGGCCGGGCGGGCGCCCGGCGCTGGGCGCCCGACGACGCTGCTGTTCGACTGGGACAACACCCTGGTCGACACCTGGACGATCATCCACCACGCGCTGGCGGTGACGTTCGAGGCCATGGGCGCGCGCCCCTGGACCCTGGAGGAGACCCGGCAGAACGTGCGGCAGAGCGCCCGCGAGGCCTTTCCGGCGCTGTTCGGCGAGCGCAGCGACGAGGCCACCGGCATCTTCTACGCCACCTTCGAGCGCGACCACCTGGACCAGCTGAAGCCGCTGCCCGGCGCCGCGGAGATGCTGGCGGGCCTGGCGGCCGCCGGCTACGACCTCGCCGTGGTGTCCAACAAGCAGGGGCCCTACCTGCGGCGGGAGGCCGCGCACCTCGGCTGGGACGGCTATTTCCGGGCGCTGGTCGGCGCCAACGACGCGGCGCGCGACAAGCCGGCGCCCGAGGTGGTGGAGCTGGCGCTGGCCGGCGGCCCCGGCGCGCAGGCCCCGCGCGAGGCGATCTGGTTCGTCGGCGACACCGACATCGACCTGCGCTGCGCCGTCGACTCCGGCTGCGTGCCCGTGCTGCTGCGCACCACGCCGCCGCAGCCGGACGAATTCGCCGACGCGCTGCCGCGATTGCACATCGAAAGGTGCAGCGATTTGCTTCGGTTGTTGCATCCGGTGTGACACGTGGTTTTTGCTATGCGAACCTTGATAACGCGGTGCACACTTCCGAGATTGTGCGGGCGCGCTTGAAAGGTGTGTTGCGAACGCTTGGTCGCGATTGACGGTTCGTTAGGGAGGCCAACGACAGAGGATGCGCTGGCGCCGGAACGGACGGGCAAGCAACAAGAACGGCGGCGGATCGCCCACCCGGCGCTTAACCGACAAATCGAACAAAACGAAAAGAGGGGACTGCTGATGGCTGCGGAAAAGTCCCAGAATGTACAGGACGTATTCCTCAACCACATCCGCAAGCACAAGGTTCCGGTGACCGTATTCCTCGTCAATGGGGTCAAGCTCCAGGGGATCGTCACTTGGTTCGACAACTTCTGCGTCCTGTTGCGCCGCGATGCGCACTCGCAGTTGGTGTACAAGCATGCGATCTCGACGGTGATGCCTGCTTCGCCGATCTCGCTGTTCGAGGGACAGAAGGAGGAGGCTGAGGCGTAGCGTGACCCGTAGCGCGCCCGAGCGCGGCATCCTCGACAGCTCCGTTCCGGGCCGGACGGACGAGCGGCGCGCGTCGAACGGGCGCGCGCTCGTGCTGCATCCCGACATCAAGACGGGCGAAGCCCTCAGCCGCACCCCGGAGGCGCGGCTCGAGGAGGCCGTCGGCCTGGCCGAGGCGATCCAACTGGAGATCGTCGAGGCCGAGGTGTGCCGGGTCAACCGGCCGACCCCGGCGACCTTGCTGGGCGGCGGCGCGGTCGAGCGCTACCGGCTCGTGGTGCAGGTCGAGGAGATCGGCATCGCCGTCGTCGACGCCGACCTGTCGCCGGTGCAGCAGCGCAACCTGGAGCGCGCCTGGGACTGCAAGGTGGTCGACCGCACCGGGCTGATCCTGGAGATCTTCGGCGCCCGGGCGCGCACCAAGGAAGGCAAACTGCAGGTCGAGCTGGCGGCGCTGAGCTACCAGCGCTCGCGCCTCGTGCGCTCCTGGACCCACCTGGAGCGACAGCGCGGCGGCTACGGCTTCATGGGCGGTCCCGGCGAGCGCCAGATCGAGATGGACCGCCGCATCATCGACGACCGCATCACCCGGCTGAAGAGCGATCTGGAACAGGTCCGCCGCACCCGCGACGAACACCGCAAGCAGCGCCGACGGGTACCGTACCCGGTGGTGGCGCTGGTCGGCTACACCAACGCCGGCAAGTCGACGCTGTTCAACCGCCTGACCCGGGCGCACGTCTACGAACACGACATGCTGTTCGCCACGCTCGACCCGACGATGCGCGGCGTGCGGCTGCCGAACGGCCAGGACGCGATCCTGTCCGACACTGTCGGCTTCATCTCCGACCTGCCGACGCAGCTGGTCGCCGCCTTCCGCGCCACCCTGGAAGAGGTGCTGGAGGCGGACGTGATCGTCCACGTGCGCGACATCTCGCACCCGGACTCGCTGGCCCAGAAGCAGGACGTCGAGGAGGTGCTGCGGGAACTCGGGGTCGGCGCCAAGGTCGATGCCGGCCTGGTCGAAGCGCTCAACAAGATCGACAAGCTGGACGCCGACAGCCGCGCCACGCTGGAGCGCCAGAGCGCCCGCGCCGGCGAGCAGATCCCCGTGTCGGCGACGACGGGGGAGGGCTGCGAAGCGCTGGCGCGCACCATCGAGGCGCGGCTGGCCAGCCAATTCGTGGAGGTCGACGTCGACGTCCCGCTGACCGACGGGCGCGCGCTGTCCTGGCTGTACGACCGCGGCCACGTGGTCGAGCGCCGCGACGACGAGGACGCGGTCCACTTGCGAGTCAGCCTGGATCCGGCCGACGTCGAGCGCTTCCAGCACCGCCACGGCGCCTACGTGCGCGGGGCGCCATCGGCGGCGGCCGCGGCCGCCGCCAAGACCGCCTGACACCGCGCTCGACGGCCCGGTGTCGAAAAAGAACCCCCGGCTGGTTGACGCTCTTTCCCTGCGTTCGTATATGGCGCTTAGCACTCGCCGGCGGTGAGTGCTAACGACACGTTCCCGCTGCCCCGTATCCCGGGCGGCGCGGGCCTTCGCCGTACGAGCAGCGCAAACCGCACCGTACGAAAACTGGACAGAGAGCAGATAGTCGGAGAGGGCTTCATGAAGTTCAGGCCGTTGCACGACCGCCTGGCCGTCGAGCCGATCGAGCAGGAAGAGAAGTCGGCCGGCGGTATCATCATCCCGGACACCGCCAAGGAAAAGCCCATGCAGGGCAAGGTGATCGCCGTCGGCGAGGGAGCCAAGACCGAAGACGGCAAGAAGGTTCCGCTGGACGTCAAGGAGGGCGACACCGTCCTTTACGGCAAGTGGTCCGGCACCGAGGTTTCCGTCGACGGACAGACCATTCTGATCATGCGCGAGTCCGACGTCATGGGCGTCGTGGCGTAACGGAGAGACGGCTCAAGGAGGTATTGGATCATGGCAGCGAAAGACGTGCGCTTTAGCCAGGACGCGCGCCAGCGCATGTTGCGCGGCGTCGACGTGCTGGCGGACGCGGTGAAGGTCACGCTCGGCCCGAAGGGCCGCAACGTGGTGATCGACAAGTCGTTCGGCAGCCCGCGCTCGACCAAGGACGGCGTGACCGTCGCCAAGGAGATCGAGCTGCAGGACAAGTTCGAGAACATGGGCGCGCAGATGGTGCGCGAGGTCGCGACGAAGACCTCGGACGTCGCCGGCGACGGCACCACCACGGCGACCGTGCTGGCCCGCTCCATCGTCCGCGAGGGTGCCAAGGCGGTCGCCGCCGGCATGAACCCGATGGACCTGAAGCGCGGTATCGACCTGGCGGTCGAGAAGGTCGTGGCCGACGTGCGCAAGCGCAGCCGCGACGTCTCCACCTCCGAGGAGATCACCCAGATCGGCACGATCTCGGCCAACGGCGACACCGAGATCGGCGGTATGCTGGCCGACGCCATGAGCAAGGTCGGCAACGAGGGCGTGATCACCGTCGAGGAGGCCAAGAGCCTGGAGACCGAGCTCGACGTGGTCGAGGGCATGCAGTTCGATCGCGGGTATCTCTCGCCCTACTTCGTCACCGACAGCGAGAAGATGCTCTGCGAGATGGAGAACCCCTACATTCTCCTGCATGAGAAGAAGGTGAACAGCCTGCAGCCGCTGCTGCCGGTGCTCGAGAGCGTCGTGCAGTCGAACCGGCCGTTGCTGATCCTCGCCGAGGACGTCGAGGGCGAGGCGCTGGCCACCCTGGTGGTCAACAAGCTGCGCGGCGGCCTCAAGGTCGCGGCGGTGAAGGCGCCCGGCTTCGGCGATCGCCGCAAGGCCATGATGGAGGACATCGCCATCATGACCGGCGGCCAGGTGATCTCCGAGGACCTCGGCATCAAGCTGGAGAACGTCACCCTCGACATGCTGGGCTCGGCGAAGAAGGTCGCGATCTCCAAGGACGAGACCACCGTCGTCGACGGTGCCGGCAAGAAGCAGGAGATCGAGGCCCGCTGCAACCAGATCAAGGCACAGATCGAGGAGACCTCGAGCGACTACGACCGCGAGAAGCTGCAGGAGCGGCTGGCCAAGCTGGCCGGCGGCGTCGCGGTGATCAAGGTCGGCGGCGCCACCGAGATCGAGGTGAAGGAGCGCAAGGACCGCGTCGACGACGCGATGCACGCCACCCGCGCCGCGGTCGAGGAAGGCATCGTCCCGGGCGGCGGCGTCGCCCTGCTGCAGGCCGCCAAGGGCCTGGAGAAGCTGAAGGGCGCCAATACCGACCAGCAGACCGGCATCGACATCGTCCGCAAGGCGGTGCAGGCCCCGGTGCGCCAGATCGCCATCAACGCCGGCGTCGACGGCGCGGTGGTCGCCGGCAAGCTGCTGGAGTCGACCGACACCAACTGGGGCTTCGACGCCTACAAGGGCGAGTACACCGACATGGTGAAGGCCGGCATCATCGACCCCACCAAGGTCGTTCGCACGGCCCTGCAGGACGCCGCCTCCGTCGCCGGCCTGCTGATCACCACCGAGGCGATGGTCGCCGAGCGCCCGGAGAAGAAGTCGGGCCACGGCGCCGGCATGGACGAGATGGGCATGGGCGGCATGGACTTCTAAGTCCGGCCCATCGGTCCACGACGACCAAGGGCCGCGGGGTCACCCCCGCGGCCCTTTTCGTTGGCTCCGATGCCTGAGGCCGCAGACGGTCTAAACCGCCTTGGCGTGCCGGGTTTCGTCGCTGCGCAGGTACTGATCGAACACCGCGGCGACGCTGCGCAGCAGCGGCCGGGCGCGCTCCAGCACGACGATCCGGTTGCCGTCGACGCGCAGCAGCCCGTCCGCCTGCATCCCCTGGATCTGCTGGAACGCCGGGTCGAACACCGCCGGGTCGACATTGTGCTCGCGAGCCAGCGCGGCGAGGTCGACCTCCATGCGGCACATCACCGCCTCGATCGCGGCGGCGCGCAGCCGGTCGTCGCCGGTCAGCGCCACGCCCTTGGCGGTCGGCAGCCGGCCGGCGTCGATCGCCGCCTTGTAGTCGCGCACGTTCGGCGCGTTCTGCAGGTGGCCCTGCGGCAGCCCGCCGATCGCCGAGGCGCCGAGCCCCAGCAGCGCCGTCGCCCGGTCCACCGTGTAGCCCTGGAAGTTGCGCCGCAGCGTGCCGGCCCGCAGCGCCTCCGCCATGGCGTCGTGCGGCCTGGCGAAGTGGTCCAGCCCGACGGCGACGTAGCCGGCCTCGCTCAGGCGGTCTGCGGCGGCGCGGAACTGCGCCCAGCGCTCCTCCGCGCCCGGCAGCGCGTCCTCCCGGATCAGCTTCTGGTGCTTCTTCATCCAGGGCACGTGGGCATAGCCGAACAGCGCGATCCGGTCCGGCGCCAGCTCCAGGATGCGCTCGACCGTCGCCGTCGTGCCCGCCACCGTCTGGTGCGGCAGGCCGTACATCAGGTCCAGGTTCAGGCTGGCGACGCCGTGCCGGCGCAGCTGCTCGACGCAGCGCGCCGTCATCTGGTGCGGCTGAATCCGGTTGACCGCGCGCTGCACCTCCGGGGTCAGGTCCTGCACCCCGATCGAGGCGCGGGTCAGGCCGGACTCGGCGAAGGCGGCGATGCTCTCCTCCGGCAGCCCGCGCGGGTCGATCTCGACGGCGATCTCCGCGTCCTCGGCGAACACGAAAAATTCGCGCAGCTTGGCGAACAGCCTGCGGATCTGCTGCGGGCTCAGGATCGTCGGGCTGCCGCCGCCGGCGTGCAGATGCGCCACCGTGCGCTTGCCGCCCGGCCGGTCGGCGCCGACCTGCTGCGCGACCAGGTCGATCTCGCGCAGCAGCAGCTCGAAGTACTGATCGACCGGCGCGCGCTTGTTCACCACGGTCGTGTTGCAGCCGCAGAACCAGCACAGCGTGTCGCAGAACGGCACGTGCAGGTAGAGCGACAGCCGGTCGGCCGGATCGAGCTCGCTCAGCCAGCGCGCGTAGGTGGCGCCGTCGATCTCGGCCGAGAAGTGCGGCGCGGTGGGATAGGAGGTGTAGCGCGGCACCCGGCCGTCGTACTTGGCCAGGAGCTCGCTGGGGACCTGATCGCGGCGGGTGTCGTCGGCAAGCGTGCTCATAGTCCGACGATGCGCGTCGCCGGCATCACGCTCATTGATGTGGCTCAAGCCACGGCGCGGGGCGGTCTCGACGCATGCGGCTGAGCCGCGCGGCCGGCGGCGTGCGATGATCCTTCGACAGGCTCAGGATGAGCGTTCCGCAGTCAGCTCATCCTGAGCCGGCCGGCGCAGCCGGCTGAGTCGAAGGATCGATACCAGCCGCAGGGGCCGAGGCTCAGGCCTCGCGCACGGGATCGCCGGCGCTGTCCAGGACGCGGCGGCGCAGCTCCTGCAGGGCGCGGTGCTCGATCTGGCGCACGCGCTCCTTGGAGATTCCCAGCTCCTCGCCGAGCTCGGCCAGCGTGGTCGACTGCTCCTTGAGATGGCGCTCGCGGATGATGTGCTGCTCGCGCTCCGGCAGCGCCGTCAGCGCGGTCTTCAGCCACTTGGCGCGGACCCGGTTGTCGCGGGTCTTCTGCACCAGGTCCTCAGGCGACGGGCCGTCGTCGACCAGCAGGTCCTGCCATTCCGAGGACCCGTCCTCGCCGAGCGGCGCGTTGGCCGACTGGTCCGGGCCGGACAGGCGCGACTCCATGGTCTCCACCTGCCTGAGCTGAACCTTGAGCTCCGTGGCGATCTTGTCGCGGGCGTCGGTGTCGGAGATGCCGGCGTCGGTGCCGGCGATCTTGGCGCGCAGCCGGCGCAGGTTGAAGAACAGCGCCTTCTCCTGCGTCGTCGTGCCCAGGCGCACCATCGACCAGTTGCGCAGCACGAAGTCCTGAATCGCCGCGCGGATCCACCAGACCGCGTAGGTGGAGAAGCGCACCTCGCGGTCGGGATCGAAGCGCGCGGCCGCCTGCATCAGGCCCAGGTTGCCCTCCTGCAGCAGGTCGGACATCGCCAGGCCGTAGCCGCGGTAGGCGGTGGCCTGGCTAACCACGAGGCGGGCGTGCGCCCCGACCATCTCGTGCAGGGCCTCCTCGTCGCGGTCCTGGGCCCAGGCCTGGGCCAGCTCGGTCTCGCGCTCCCGCGTCAGCAGCGGCGCGCGCATGGCCTGGCGGATGTAGCGCTGGGTGGCGGTTTGACTGTCGAACACGTCGCTGGAAACCATGAGATGCGTCCTGCGGTTAGAGACCAGCCCATCTGTCTATCCGTCTTTACGCGCACCCCGCCCCGGTGGATCAGATCGCCGCGCGCGCCGCGGCTACATGTCCACGAAATAGTTCAGAATGCGGCCCAGCGGCCCGGTCATCTTCAGCGGCGCGTCGGTGACCGCAAGGCAGATGCAGTCGCCCTCGCTGCCGGCCACCGGCTGGTGCGTCACGTCGGCATCGGCGACCGCGACGTCGCCGCGCGCGAAGCGTCCGGTTTCGTCGGTGAAGCTGCCCTCGAGCACCAGCGTGTACTCGCCGCCGGCGTGGGTGTGCTGCGGGACCTTGGCGCCGGCACGGATGCGCAGCAGCCGCGTCTTGTAGCCGGGATAGTCCGGCAGCAGGTCGAACTCCGCCACGTTCGAACCGCGCTCGCGCCACGGCAGCGCGTCGAAGTTGCGCTGCACGTACGTGCGCAGCGGTGTCGGCACGGACGCCGCCGTGCCGGACGGGCCAGACGCATCCGCCGCGCGCGGCCGCTCGGCCGGGCCAGCCGCTTCGTCCCCGCCGGCGTCCGGCGCCGCGTCGATTTCCGCCAGCGCGGCGTCCAGGGCGCCGGGCGCCATCTCCGCCGGCTCGACCGACTCCAGCAAGGCGCCGCCGATCGACTCGAACTCGCGCACTTGGCGCCGGCTCTCCGGCGACAGCGTGACGTGCGTCGCGACCAGCAGCGAAAGCGGCTCCGCCAAGGTCCCGGTGGCGTAGTCGAGCAGCAGTTCTTCGGGTGGCAGGTGCTGCACCATGTCAGTCCACATCCTCCAGCATCGACCTCAAACGCGACAACGCCAGGCGCAGGCGGGATTTCACGGTGCCCAGTGGCAATCCCAACTCCTCGGCGATCGCACTATGCGACTTGTCCTCGAAATACGACATCCGAAGCAAAGCCGCCTGCTCCTCCGGCAGCGTGGTCACGGCGCGGCGCAGCATCTCCTGCTTCTGCCCGGCCTCGACCTGCTTGTCCGCCGGATCGTCCGCTTCCGGCACCAGCGCCGGATCCTGCGGATCCAGCTCGGGGCGCTTCTCGCGCCGGATCGCGTCGATCCGCCTGTTGCGGGCGATCGTGAAGATCCACGTGCTCGCGCCAGCCTGCCGACGGTCGAACAGGTGGGCGCGCCGCCACACCGTGAGCATGACCTCCTGGGCCAGCTCCTCCGCCAGCGTGTCGCCCGCGCCCAGCCGCCGCAGGTACGATTTGACCCGCGGGGCGAAGTGCGCGAACAGCCGCGCGAACGCCTGTCGATCGGCGCGCTCGGCAAGGGTCGCGAGCAGATCGGCGGCCTGGCCGGCAGTCAGCTCGGAGGAGGGCTCGGCGTCTGGGTCCATACCCGTTTGTATCGGCCCGGACGCGGCGGCCACAACCCAAGAGTCCCGGCCCGTGCGGCGCGCTGACGGGGCGACGGCGGCGGGGCGCTGGCGCACGTCTCTTCGACCTCCGCGCAGTTTGTCAGTCGTACGGCCCGCCGGCGCGGCCGGATCACCGGGACCTGCGATTTCTTGTCGTACCGGCCGGGCGGTTCGGCGCCGCGGGCGCCCGCGTTCGGCGAATCCGCCCGGATCTCGCGGCCGGCGTGATCCACCGCGCCGCGCCGCGCGTACCTACTGCGGCAAACAGACGGCGAGACCCGCCGGATCCCCGCCACTCTTGCCCGGCCCCTCCGCCGGGCCCGGTCCACGACCTGGAGAGCACATGCGCATCGCCGTCGTCGGCAGCGGCATCGCCGGCCTTGGGGCCGCTTGGGCCTTGTCGCGGGAGCACGAGGTCACGGTGTTCGAGGCGGACGCCCGCCCCGGCGGCCATGCCAACACCGTCGAGGTCGACCACGGCGGCCGGCGCACCGCCGTCGACACCGGCTTCATCGTCTACAACCAGCGCACCTACCCGCAGCTGATCCGGCTGTTCGACGAGCTCGGCGTCGCCACCGAGGAGTCGAACATGTCGTTCGCGGTGTCGCTGGGCCACGGCCGGCTGGAGTACGCCGGCAGCCCGGCCGGCCTGTTCGCGCAACGACGCAACCTGGTGCGGCCGGGGCACTGGGCGATGCTCCGGGACGTGCTGCGCTTCTACCGCGAAGCGCCGGCGCTGCTGCAGCTCGACGCGGACCACCCGCGCGTCGCCTGCAGCCTCGGCGCCTTCCTGCAGGCCGAGCGCTACGGCAACAGCTTTGTCTACGAGCACCTGCTGCCGATGGCGGCGGCGATCTGGTCCTGCCCGATCGAGCGCATGCTGGCCTTCCCGGTGCGCAGCTTCGTGCGCTTCCTGGACAACCACGGCCTGCTGCTGCTGCGCGCCCGGCCGCAGTGGCGCACCGTGACCGGCGGCAGCCGCGCGTACGTCGCGCGCATCGCCGCGCCGTTCGCCGAGCGGCTGCACTGCGCCACCCC
>ENA-ORDC01001072-ORDC01001072.1-marine-metagenome-genome-assembly--contig:-NODE-1072-length-21978-cov-8.819369_pt1 | contig 21978 bp, 23 predicted proteins | sample MGYA00237783_ERZ508515 | MGnify/ENA primary metagenome ERZ508515 (study PRJEB26186, sample SAMN06268792) | marine metagenome | isolation source: Eden Landing Ponds, San Francisco, CA, USA | place... | reverse complement strand
GTTCCAGCCGCCAACGTCTAAGTGGGTCCCGGCGCCACACTCACACATGGAGACGCTGTTGCTGGACCCCGACGACGTGGCGACCAGCGCCGAGATGCCGGCGGTCATCGACGCCGTCAGCGGCGCATATTCTGCCTACGAGCGGGGCGACGCCCAGATGCCAGCCAAGTCCTACATCGACCTGCCACAGCACGACGGCGACTTCCGGTCGATGCCCGCCTACATCGACGGCGGCGACTGGGAGGCCGCGGGCCTCAAGTGGGTCAACTCCCACAGCGAGAATCCCGAACGGCACGGCCTCCCCACCGTGATGGGGACGATGATATACTCGGACCCGGCGACGGCGTTCCCGCTGGCGCTGCTCGACGGCACGACCCTCACCCGCCTGCGGACCGGCGCGGCCGCGGCCGTCGCCACCGACGCACTCGCCCGCCCGGACGCCGGCACGCTCGGCCTCGTCGGCGCGGGCGTCCAGTCCTACTACCAGCTCGAGGCGATTGCACTCGTGCGGGACGTCGAATCGGTCGTCGTCAGCGACCCTGACGGCGACGCCATCGCGGACTTTCTCGAGCGCTACGGCGAGGAGTTCGACGTTCGCGATGGGTCGGTCGCCGAGGCGGCGGCCTGTGACGTCGTCTCGACGACCACGCCGGTCCGCGAGCCAGTCGTCCACGAGGTGGCCAGCGGGACACACGTCAACGCGATGGGCGCTGACGCCGCCGGGAAACACGAAATCGCCGACAGCGTCCTCGAGGCGGCCACACTCGTCATCGACGACTACGACCAGTGTACCCACTCCGGCGAGATTAACGTCCCGTGGAGCGCGGGCGTCCTCACCGACGACGACATCCACGCCGAACTCGGGGCCGTCCTGACGGGGCGGGCCGAGGGCCGGACGAGCGAGGGCGAGGTGACGGTCTTCGACTCGACGGGGCTTGCCATCCAGGACGTTGCCGCCGCCCACGTCGTCTACGAGAACGCGACCGCGAACGACGTCGGCACGCCGTTCGCACTCGTCGATACGCGGACCTGAAACGGCCCACACGAGGACGATTCACCGGGTCAGCCAACCCACCCCGATTACTCGATGGTGATGCCCGGCCGACCAGGCGTCGCCTTCGCGACGGTCTCCGGGTCGGCATCCTCGGCCGTGGCGACGGCGATGTCGGCCGAAAATTCCCGCTCGAGGAGCCAGGTCGCACTCTCGAGGACCTCGTATTCGCGCTCGGGCGGGAGCACGTCCGCGAAGTGCTCGCGGCCGGCCACCTCCTTCGCGAAGTCCGCGGCGTCCTCGCCGTACTGCTGGAAGCGCTCGTCGCCCATGATTTCGCCGACGATATTTCCGTCGGCCTCCCGCGCAAGTGCGCGGGCGTCGTGCTTCCAGGCCGGGGCGACGGCAATCTCGATGCGGTCGGGGTCCTCGATGCCGGCCACGTCGATGATGTCACGGACGTCCTCTCGCGTGTCGGCGACGAGGCGGCGGGCGACGTCGTAGTCGTCGGGCTTGTTGGCACTCGGCCAGGTGGCCTCGGCGACGAGTCCGTCCTGGCCGAGGACGTCCCAGACCTCCTCGCAGGTGTGGGGCGCGATGGGCGAGAGCAGCGTGGTGACCGTCTCCAGGCCCCGCTCGAAGGTCGCCGCGTCGGGGTCGGTGTGGGCGGCGTACTGCCGGAGGAGCGAGACGAGGTCGCGAATCGCCTGGATGGCGTGGTTGAACCGGAAGGCCTCGTACTCCGCGGTGACCGTCGCCACCGTCGCGTCGATTTCCTCGGTCACGTAGTCGGCGACGGCGGATTCGGGACCCGTCTCGATGTCGCCGCGGTCGTACTCGCGAGCCAGGCGGTGGACGTTCTGGAGGAACTGGTTGGCCGAGGCGACACCCTCGGGGTCCCAGGCGAACTCCTTGTGGGGCTGGGCGGCCTCCATGATGAACAGGCGGGCGGTGTCCGCGCCGTACTCGTCGATGATGCGCACCGGCGAGACACCGTTGCCCCGGCTCTTCGACATCTTCAGCCCGTCCTCGCCGAGCACCATCCCCTGGTTGGTGAGGTTTGCGAAGGGCTCGCGAACGCCAGCGAGCAGGTCGATGTCGTCGAGCACCTTCGTGAAGAAGCGGGCGTAGAGGAGGTGCATCACGGCGTGTTCGATGCCGCCCACGTACTGGTCGACGGGCAGCCAGTCGCTCGCGCGCACTGAATCGAAGGGGGCCGCCTCGAGGTCCGGCGAGAGATAGCGCAGGAAGTACCACGAGGAGTCGACGAACGTGTCCATCGTGTCCGTCTCGCGGACGGCCGGCCCGCCACAGTCCGGACAGTCGACGTGCTTCCAGTCCGCGGCGGCGTCCAGGGGGTTGCCGGTCGTCTGGACGAACTCCGGAAGTTCGACCGGCAGGTCCTCGTCGGGGACGGGCACGAAGCCACAGTCGGGGCAGTCGACCATCGGTATCGGCGTCCCCCAGTAGCGCTGCCGCGAGATGAGCCAGTCCCGGAGGCGGTACTCCGTGTGGCGCTCGCCGTCGAAGACCGCGAGGAACTCCTCGCGAGCGTCCGCACTCGAGAGGCCGTCGTACTCGCCGCTGTTGACGAGGACGCCGTCCTCGGTGTAGGCCGCTTCCTGCACGTCGACATCTTCCGAATCGACGTCGGCCTCGGGGGCCGGCGCTATCGACTGGACGATGGGGATGTCGTGTTCGCGTGCGAAGGCGTGGTCGCGCTCGTCGTGGGCGGGGACGGCATAGAGCGCGCCGGTCCCGACGTCCTCGAGGACGTAGTCGGCGACGTAGACGGGTATCTCCTCGCCCGTCGCGGGGTTGGTGGCGTACTCGCCGGTGAAGACACCGGAGGTTTCGGGCAGGTCTTCCTCGCTCTCGGCGCGGTCGACGTACTCGGCGACGGCCTCGTCTTCGGCGGCGAACTCCTGGGCGAGGTCGTGGCCCGGCGAGAGAACGAAGAAGGTGGCCCCGTGGATGGTGTCGAGTCTCGTCGTGAAGATGTCGACGGCGCGGTCGCCGACGGCGAACTCGACGGACGCGCCGGTCTGGCGGCCGATCCAGTTGCGTTGCATCTCGCGGACGTTGGCCGGCCAGCCCTCGAGTTCCGCCAGATCCTCGAGCAGTTCGTCGGCGTAGTCGGTGATGGTGAACATCCACTGGTCGAGGTCTCGCGTCTCGACGGGGGTTTCACACCGCCAGCAGACCTCGGCCTCGCCCTCGACCTGCTCGTCGGCCAGCACCGTCTCGCAGTCCGGACACCAGTTGACCGCGCGGGCCTCCCGCGTGACGAGGCCCTCCTCGCGAAAGCGCTTGAACAGCCACTGGTTCCAGCGGTAGTAGTCCGGTTCGCAGGTGGTGACCTCGCGGGTCCAGTCGTAGCCAAAGCCCATCCGGACGAGTTCCTCGCGCATCGCGTCGATACAGTCCATCGTGTACTCCCGCGGGTTGGTGTCGCGCTCCTCGGCGGCGTTCTCCGCCGGGAGGCCGAAGGAGTCCCAGCCCATCGGGTGGAGGACGGCCTCGCCGCGCAGTCGCTCGAAGCGCGCGTAGGTGTCGGTGATGGTGTAGTTGCGCGCGTGGCCCATGTGGAGACTCCCCGAGGTGTAGGGGAACATCGCCAGTACGTAGGTCGGGTCCACGGCGTCGTCCTCGATGCGGAAGACCTCCGCCTCCTCCCAGCGCTCCTGCCACTTCGGCTCGATTTCCGCGTGGTCGAAGCGGTCGTCCGGTTCCGTGTCGGCGCTGCTCATGTTCCCTCCTGTCGCGGCGAGGGTCTATAGTTTTTCTTTCCCGCGAGTGTGTGCTTTGGCGTTCGGAAGTCGACCGGCGAGAGGACACCTCGGGTGTGATGTTTGCCGTGTCCCCGGCGAATCTGCCGCCGTCCCGTGGAGGCGGCGACCACATCGCTCATGTAGGGTGGGCACCTAGGGCCGCCGATTCCGACGTGGTTCCGCACGAGAAACGGGCACTCGCCCACCAATTTCGTCGAATACCGAACTCCAACGGCTCGATTGCCCGTCCTCGCGTCGGCCCCGGGAGCACTGATATCCGATGACACCGCACGCGCTCACGCGACGGCAGACCCTCCAGGCCGCCGGCATCGCCCTCGCTGGCGGGCTGGCGACAGGCCCGACGAGCGCGCAGTCCGACCAGCCGGTCGTGGTCACGCTGGAGCCGAGCGACCCCGCGGTCGACGTCAGCGAGGCGACGACCCTCGACGTCGTGGTCCGCGGTGCACAGCGAGGCATCAGTTCCTACAGCAAGGTGACCGTCGAGACAGACCCCGCTGTCGCGACCATCCAGCACTTCGAGGAGACGGCAAACGGCCTGCACGACTCGACACTCTCCGAGGACAGGAGTCGGCTCACACTCTCGGCGGCCCTCCTGGACGACACCCATCCCCCGGCAGCCGAAATCGTCCTCGCGCGAGTGACACTCTGGGGCGAACAGCAGGGAGAGACCACGCTGACCGTCGACGACGGGGCGGTATACGACGACCAGGGCGTCCAGAAGTACGACTCGCGCGGAATGTCCCGCACGCTCTCGGTCGGCTCACCCGAGCCGCTGGTCCCCTCCCTCGACTGGACGCCTGCGGAACCCGACGTGGGGGAAGCGGTCACCTTCGACGCCAGCGGGTCGACGGGGCCCATCACCGAGTACCGCTGGACGGTCGCGGACGAGACCGACGGACCCCGGACGACGACCGACCCGACCGTGACACACGCCTTTCAGTCACCGGGGACACACGGCGTCGTGCTGACAGTGGTCGACGGAGACGGCCGCTCGGCAAGCGAGACGGCCGAAATCCACGTTCGACCCGGGGAGAATGAGGACGACGGCTCGGACGGCGACAATGGGAACTCTGACGGGGACGGCGACAACTCAGATGCCAACGGCGACGAAGATGGGTCGAGCGGTGAGGACGATAGTTCGGACGGTGATGGGTCAGACGACGACTCCAGCGAGGATTCGAACGACGCGGACGAATCCGATGGAGACGGCGACGACGAGTCGAACGACGAGGGACCGGCAGACGATGGCGGGGGTTCGAGTGACGAGGACTCCGGGGACGACGAGAATGGCGGCGACGACGGAACCGAAGGTGGAAACGACCCGTCCGACGACGGTGCCGGCAATGCAGACGAAGACGGGCAGCAGGCCGGTGGCTCGTCTGCAGACGACGCCTTCGGCCCCGGCTTCGGCCCGCTCAGTGCGCTCGCGGGCCTGGGCGGTGTCGGCTATTTCCTCGGGCGGTGGGTCGGCCCGGATGGCGAAGACGAGTGAGGGTCTGTCGACGAACATCCGCCACTGCGAAGATGACTGCAATCCAGGGCCGCCTGCCCCGGTTCAGTCCGGGTATTGACCGTCGGTCTCGGCGGGTCCTGTCAGAACGTCCTGTCCCGGAGGGGAAACACCGCGTAGCAGGGGTGAGGCCCGTGCTGGACCGGCGCACTCGAAATGTAAGGTTATCGTATACGAATGGGGTTGGTGACGTGTGTGAAGCGGTGACAGTCCACGTTGTGGGCCGTGTGACCGGTGAACAACCTAGGGATATAAGGTGATAGTAGCGCTTTATCATTATCGTTCATAACACTTTTTTGCACTGCCCGTCAGACATCATACGCCAAGCGACCGGCGTCCTACGACGCGGTCACTGAAAACCATGACACAGGATGACGACGGAATCGACGAAGTTGCGAGTCGAGTCAGGAGCACCGAACCACACATCCGGGACAACCTGGACAACCCGGCGGCCCGCGAACTGCGGGACCTCTTGAACAACGAGGACTACGTGTTCGCGCCCGGGACCTACCACGCGCTGGACGCCCGCCTGGCCGAGATGGCCGGGCACGACGCCGTCTACATGTCGGGCTACTCCACCGTGCTGGGCCAGTTCGGCTTCCCGGACCTCGAGATGGTCGACATGCGCGAGATGGTGGAGAACGCAAAGCGGCAGGTCGAGGCGACGGAACTCCCCATCATCGCCGACTGTGACACCGGCTACGGCGGCACCCACAACGTCCGCCGTGCCGTCCGCGAGTACGAGAAGGTCGGCGTCGCGGCGGTCCACATCGAGGACCAGACGACGCCCAAGCGCTGTGGCCACATCGCGGGCAAGCAGATCGTCTCCCGCGAGGACGCCGAGGCACGCTTCAGCGCCGCCGTCGACGCCAAGCAGTGCGAGGACACCGTCATCATCGCCCGCACCGACGCCTACGGCTCGGCCAACGGCGACTGGGACGAACACCTCGAACGCGGGCGCATCTACGCCGACGCCGGGGTCGACCTCGTCTGGCCGGAGATGCCCGACCCCTCGCGCGAGGACGCCGTCGAGTACGCCGAGACCATCCACGAGACGCATCCGGATCTCGACCTCGCGTTCAACTACTCGTCGTCGTTCGCGTGGTCCGAGGAGGAGGACCCGCTGACGTTCGCCGAACTCGGCGACCTCGGCTACAAGTACATCTTCATCACCCTCTTTGGCCTCCACTCCGGCGCCCACGCCGTCTACGAGGACTTCAAGCAACTCGCCGAAGAAGACGAACGCGCGCAGTTCGACCTCGAAGATCGCTATCTGGGCCACCCGACGGAGAGCCACCACGAACTCTCCTTCGTCAGCAAGTACCAGGACATCGAGGCGCAGTTCGATCCCGAAGCCAAGCGCCGGATGGAGTCCTCGGCGGGCTTCAGCGAGGAGGCCAGCGACCCCATCTCCTCGGACGAGCCCGAGGCGCCGACGAACGACGACGACTGATCGAACGGACGCGTTTTTTCGCCGCTACAGCACGGTTCCGGCGGTCCAGAACGTGACCATCCCGACCGCGAGCGTCGCGAACATGTTCTCGGTGGTCCACGCCACACCCGCCGCGACGACGCCGGCGAGGAGGCGGGGGTCGAGAAGCGTCGCGGCCGCCGTCGGGCCCGGGTCGACGAACGCCGGCGCCACGAGGGCCGCCAGCACCGCCGCCGGGACGTACCGAAGCGCCCGTTCGATCCGCGGTGGCACGCCGTCGACGCGGCCGAGCAGGTAGATGAAGGAGTAGCGGATGGCGAAGGTGAGGAGGCCAACGGCGACGACGACCGCCCAGACGGCCAGCGGACCGTACGTCGTCGTCATGCCGCCCTCCCCTCGACGACGACGCCGGCAGCGACACCGGCGAGGGCGCCGCCGAGGAGGCCGAGATTCAGCGGCCATCCCGCACCGAGGACGGCGACGCTCCCACCGACGAGGGCCGCGACCACCCGCGGTCGGTCGGCCAGTTCGGGGACGAGCAGGGAGAGAAAGACCAGCGGGACGGCGAAGGAGACGCCCCACGCGTCGGGGACGCTCGCGCCGACGGCGACGCCGACGACGGTCGCAACCTGCCAGACGGCCCAGATGGTGACGGCCGCCCCGAGGTAGTACCACCGGCGGTCAGTCTCGTCGTCGTCGGTGAACTCCGCGATAGCCAGCGCGTAGGACATGTCGGTCAGGAAGTAGGCACACGTCGCCTCCCACCGCCGCCGGAGCGACTCGAAGTAGGGGGCGATGGAGGCCGAGTACATGCTCATCCGAAGGTTGATGACGACGGCCGTGAGGACGACCACGACGAGGGAGGCGTCCTGTGCGAGCAAGTCGACGGCGGCGAGTTGGGAGGCGCCGGCGAAGACCACGACCGACAGGCCGATCGCCTGCAACGGCGAGAGGCCGGCGTCGACGGCCGCGACACCGGCGACGAGGCCGAAGGGAATCAGTCCCAACTGGAGCGGGAGCGTCGCCCGGATACCGGCAACGAGGTCGTCGGGAACGCGGGGCATACACCATCTCGGACGGGATCCCGCAACCCGCTTTCGGTTCCGGTTTCGGATTCCGGTTCCGGACGTTTCATCGACCGACGACGACCGCCTCTCGGATCTCCAGCGCCGTCTCGAACTCCTCGTCGCGGCCGGTCTCGGAGCCGATGCGGCGGAGCTGTTCACCGTGGGTGCGGGCGACCGCCTTCCGCTCCCGGTCGCCCAGGTCGAGTCGGTCACCGACCGTCTCCCAGTGCCCCGTCGGCACGAGAAACACCTCGCGGTCCTCGTCCTCGGCGACGCGTTCGAACTCGCGGCGGTACGTGTCGATTCGGTCGGCGAGATGCGTCTGGACGCGTGCGAGCAGCTCCGAGAGCGTGCCGGGATCGACGCTCGCTTTCGCCGAGGCGAGCATGAACACCTGTCCGTCGATCGGCGAGTTCGACGCGTCCGACACGTTCAGCCTCCCGCGCGCATCGCCTTCTGCGCGAAGCGCTCGATGAGCGAGTCGAGCATCTCCGGATCGCCCTCGAAGACGAGGTCGACCTGCGTCAGCGACACCGACGGGCCGACGCCGACGGTCTGCGAGGAGAGGTCGGCCGCCCAGTCGTCGGCTTCGACCCGGTCGTCGGCGACCTGTTCGGCGCCGAGGTTCTCGAGGTAGTTGATCGCGAGTCGTTGGGAGATGCCCCGGAAGGAACGCTCCCGCCGAATCCAGTCCTCGCTCATGCGCCGCCAGCCACCGGGGGGAAGATGGACAGCGTGTCGCCGTCTTCCATCGCCGTCTGTGGGCCGTTCATGTGGAGTACCTCGCGTCCGTTTTTCAGGATGTTGAGATTCGGCTGCAGGTCGCCCTGATCGTCCAGCAGTTGCCCCTCGAGGCCGTTGTACTCGGATTCGAGGGTCAGGAGGACGTCCCCGACGGTCGAGTCGTCTTCGAACTCGCGTTCGAGCGTCTTCTGACCGACCGCCTCGCGGAACGTCGCGAAGAATCGCAGTTGCAGATCCATGTCAGTCGTCAAGTGCGCTGGCGTAAAAAGTCACGCGGCACAGTGCGGCGACGGTGCAGTAACGTCGGGACCGTCTGCACGCCCTACTGGTCGCGCAGGCGAATGCCGTCCTCGACGGTCCGGTAGTTGCGCTCCTGGTCGATGCGCTCGGCGACCCAGCCGATCTCCTGAATCTGCATGATGAGGTCGGCCTGCAGGTTCCGCCACGCGATAGCGTAGATGGGCGACTGCCCCCACGCCCGGAGTTCGGGAACGAACTCGTCGTACTGTTCGAGCTGGTCCTCGAGGCGTTCGAGCGCGCCGACGACAGTCTGGGCCGCCTCGCGTTCGTCGTCGGCGGCCGCGACGCCCTCGTTCAGTCGGGCTTCGAGACCGGCGACTGCTCGCTGCATATCCTGCCGGGCCGCCTCGTCCTCGTCCGGGAGCGATTCCAGAATCTGCGTGGGGACGCCGAGGTCGAATTCGTCCATACGAACGGGTGGCCCGCGAGGGGTAAAAGCATCCCGCACTCGTCCGGATCGCTGGCCGTGTTGACGTCCTCGGTCGGTGGGATGCGGCACGGAGCGTGCGTCTTCGACACGCCGGTCGGCGCTGACCGATCGCTCACTCGGAGCGAAGGGACAGGTCGCGATCGGACGTGCGACGACGCTCAGTCGCGACTGCAGGACGGTGATTTTCCGAAAAATCGAGGTCGTTGTGAGCGACGGTTTTACAGTCGGACGACGTTCGCTGCGCGGGGCCCCTTCGGTGAAGATTCGATGTCGAACTCCACCTCGGTGCCTTCCGTGAGGTCCTCGCCGCCAACGTCCTCCATGTGGAAGAAGACGTCTTCGTCGTCGTCGAGGTCGCCGTCTTCAGTCGAAATGAAACCGTAGCCGCCTGTGTCGTTGAAGAAATCAACCGTACCGTTTGCCATTACAGACTAACGTAGGCACGAGGAAGGGATAACCCTTCCGAGGGTCGAGCTACCACGACCCATTACAAACGGAGCAACGCCGACTCGATCACTCCCGCTGTTCACTGTCGTCGATCAGGGACGAGACGATGAGTCGGTTGATTCCACGTCGAAGGAGCCCACTGGCTGCGGGTTGAGAGATGTCCAGATCGGCGGCCACCTCGCTGAGCGTTGCGTTCCGTGGTTCTTCGAAATACCCCGCTTCGAACGCGACGAGGAGTGCCTCTCGTTGGCTATCGGTCAACCCGGCGTCCGTATTACCTAAACTAGCGTATTCGTTCACGCGCAGTAACTCGATGTCGATGTCGTTCTCCGCTGCGTAGTCCCAGATTGGGGCCAGATCCGTTCGTTCGGGCATCCACACCGTGAGGAGCCACGCGCGCCCGTCGTTCTCCATGTCGAGGACGACACCGTTCGCGGCCGAAATCACCGGCGAGAGGATCTTCGCCTCCTCGGTGTACTCGAAGCGATAGATCGCCGACTCGTCGCCGGTTTCGATGAGCCGTTCGAATTCGCCGATGGTCCGATCAGTCCGTAATCCGTCTTCGAACTGGCGGAAATCGGACGACTCGATGTGGTAGAAGAACTTGCCCGATGTTGGATCAGTTCCGGCTTCCGACACCGACTTGACCGTCGAACTTCGGTCGTGAGTGACGGTCCCGGTGAGTACGATATCGGGATGCTCGACTCGAACGACCGCTTTAATATCGGACATCGTTCTGTAGGCTGGTGAGTTACGGTGGCAAACCGTTCGGCTGATACCGTCGGCTGTGAGTCAACGAAGACAGTCGCTCCCCCGGAGCGGCGACTATCTCGAACCCGTTATAGCCGACAGTACGAGCAGTGTCGGGACGCTCGGTGAACGTCGACCGTGCCATGCTTGGTACCGGCGTCGTAGTGGTGGTCGTGTGGTGGCTTAACTGAGTCGGTTGGTCACCGAATACGGGGCTGTGGTTCGATCGTGTCACGTCCATCCCGTCGGTCGAACGGGGAGACACAGAACCGCCCCCCTGAATCGGCTGATGCAACGCGTTCGGTCGCCGCAATCTCGACGTGTTAGAGTTGATGCTCGAACAGCGTCGCCCAGATGCGCTCGAACCGGCTGGCGTCGAACGACGGGGAGACCCCGGCGGGGAGGTAGAACTTTGATTCGGTCGCGCTGTCTCGGTCGTCGGCAGTGCTCCGTGCCATACGAACGAACGGAGGAGCCGTGACCCCATCGCTCTGTAGCTTATGCGTATAACCTGTTTATACCGGGGTTGGAAGCGATCAGGCACGCCAGACCACAGAACGGCCGCCGACTACTGAGCGCAGCCCCGTGTGCGTCGGCCGTCGAGGATTCCAGCGGGACCGGACCGTCTCGACGATCCGTCTCACCCGAGAAAGTCGCGCAAGTCGGCCGAACAGGAGCGACAGAGCAACACCTGGAGGTCGCCGTCGGCGTCGAGGAGGTCGAGCGCACCGTAGACGTGCCCGGGTTCGATGGTCGCGCCACACCGGAAACAGTCGTGGGGGCGGGAGGGGTTCGAGGCGGGGCCGATGCCGGCGCCGGGCGAGCGGTCCCCGGTCACGATCCGCGGCCGTGGCCGTACGTCCGTTCGCAGCCCTCACCGTCGACAGCCGGCGACGCGCCGAGTGGCGTCTCGTCGTCGGCGAGGCCGGCGAGACCGAGTCGGTCGAGCGTCGCGGGCGTGGGGCGGCCGTCGGCCGACCAGCCCCGTGCCGCGTAATAGGCGTCGAGCATGGCCTCGAACGCCTCGCGGTCGACGGTACGGCCGGCGGCCGGGCCATCGGGAAGCGGTTCCTCGAACAGGCCGGGGAGCGAGTCGTCCGCGCGACCGAACCCCTCGCGGACGTTGAACAGGCGGACGAGCGTCCAGACGCGTTCGCCGAGCGTCGCCAGCGACGCGCGGTCGTGGTCGAGACCGACGGCCCCCAACCACTCGGCACCGAGGTCCTCCCACATCGTCTCGCCGGCGAAGTCGTCGACGACGAGGCTCCAGAGCGTCGACCGGGCGTTCTGGGCGCCGATGACGGTGGTGACGCGGTCGGCGTCCGTCCACTCGTCTCGGGCGAACGCCTCGCGCTCGACCGGACGGGCACGGCGGTGACAGCCGCCGCGGTCGCTGGTGGCGTACGCCAGCGCCATCCCCGCAGCGCCGCGAGGGTCGTAGGCGGGGAGTTCCATCGACTTCACCGTCGGCACCGACTCCGCGCCGTACCGCGCCTGGGCGGCGTCGACGCCGTCGGCTAGGATGTCGCCGAGGTCGGTCGAGCGGGCGGCGATGGACGCCAGTAACGCGTCCGCGGCGTCGGCGTCACCGAAGTCGATGGTGGCGTCGATGGCGGCCGCGTCGGCCGCGCGCATCGCCCACGCGACGGCGTTCCCGGCGCTGATCGCGTCCATTCCGAGCAGGTCACAGGTCGATCCGAGGCGGGCCACGTCGTCGAAGTCGTCGATGCCGAGGCCGGCGCCGAGCGACATCAGGGCCCCACCCCGGGGGACGGACTCGCCGTCCGCCGTGTCGACACGGAACCCGCCGGGGACGGCGTCGTCCTCGTTCTCCCGGCCGGTGGCGGCCTCTCGCACCGCCTCGATTCCGATATCGCCCGCGTCGTCGAACTGACCGCCCTGCCAGCCCCGGGTGGAGAGGACCCCCACCTCGTTGGCGAAGTCGACGCTTTCGACCGTCTCGCCGGCGGCCTGCCAGCGCCCGGTGTCGTCGTCACGGTAGGCGTCGTCGTAGCGGTCACGGAGGGCGGCGAGTTCCCCCGTCGGCTCGGGCGGGTCGCCGTGGACGGCCACGGCCTTCAGACGCTTGGCGCCCATCACGGCGCCGGCACCGCCCCGGCCGGCGTGGTGGTCGCCGCCGTCCGACGCGATGGTGGCGTACGCCACCTCGTTCTCGCCCGCCGGGCCGATACAGGCGACGGCGCCGTCGAGGGCGTCGTCGACGGCGGCGGCGTCGGCGCCCCAGAGGTCGGTCGCGTCGGTCAGCGTCGCCGTGCCGTCCTCGACGGTGAGCGTCACCGGCCGATCGGCCGCTCCCTGGATCAACAGTCCGAAGGCGTCGGGGAGGGCGCCGGCGAGGGCGTCGGGGAAGGAGCCGCCGCTGTAGGAGTCCAGAAAGGCACCGGTCAGGGGCGATTTGGTGACGGCGGCGTAGCGCGATTCTCCGGGCAGATACCCCGAGAGCGGACCGAGCAGAAAGGCGAGACGGTTGTCCGGCCCGAGCGGGTCGGTCCCCGCGTCGAGTTCGTCGTAGAGGTAGCGGGCGCCGAGGCCCTTCCCCCCGAGGAAGTCGTGTCGCCAGTCCTCGGGGACGTGCTCGCGGGCGACGGTGCCCGCCGAGAGGTCGACCCGAATCACGTCGCGCCGGACGGGCGATGGCATCGACTCACGTAGTTCGGAAACGGTGTTAAGCGTTGTCCTCGAAGTCGTCGGGACGAAGCGTTACGTCTCCTCGACGTGGCGCACTTCCACGGCGACGCCCCGGGAACTGTCGCGCATCTCCGGCCCGCTCATCTCGGCGCGGCCGACGCCGAAGGCGGCGGGCCCCTCGACGACCACCTCGTCGCCGACGCGGATGTCGTCGCTCGCGTCGACGACGCCCGGCGCGAGGACGCTCCCGTGGGGCACGAAGGCGTCGATTTCGACCCGTTTGGTCGGGGCGTCGCTCTCGGCCCAGTGGCGGGCGCCCGCGAGGGTAAAGGAGAGGACGCCGTACTGGGGCACCTGCGCCGCGAGTTGCGTGCCGTCGCCGTCCCTGATCTGTAGCTTCGGGTGGCGACTCGTCGTCCGCAGGTCGGGAAAGAGGTCGTCGCCCGCGCCGGGGCCGAACTGGTAGTCGGCGATGGCCCGGACCGTGTTGTGCTGGCGCTCCCGCTTGGAGTATTTGAGGTCGCCCGACAGGGCGTCCGAGAGGTTCGACAGCGACGCCGAGGTGGTGGGGTGGTCCTCGACCGTGAACTCGAAGGGTACGTCGACGCGGTCGGCGACGCGGTCACAGATGTCGCGGTAGCCCTCGCCCGGAACGTGTGCGATCACGCGCGGGTAGTCGTTGCGCGCCAGATAGCGTTCGAGGACGCGGGCGACGAAGTCCTTCTCGCCCTCGGTCCAGTCGCCGGTGACGACGGCGTCGTAGTGCTGGGCAGGGTAGGTACACTCCAGTTCCTGCGGGACGACGCCGATGGGCGAGGTCATCGAGACGAGGTGGCCGCGGTAGTTGATCGCGCGGTGGAACTGGGCGTGGCTCTGGGAGTCGCTGTAGGGCTTCCGGGCCGAACAGGGGACGAGGACGAGCGGATTGGAGAAGCGGTTGCGGTAGCGGGTCGTCACGCGGTCGGCGAACCGCTGGATCTCAACCCGGTTGAGGGTGTCCTCGCTCGCAGCGCTTATTTCGGCCTCGCGGACCACCGGCGTCCGCTGCTCCAGATACCGATACTGGTGGTCGAACTCGCGGAACGTGGCGGTCAGCCAGTTCTCGTGGCGGGCCTGTCCCTCCAGATAGTCGCGGAGACGGCCCCGGCGAATCCGGGTTCGGACCGTCGCGAGCGCCGACCGGAGCGCCGCGACGTTGTGCGCGACGCAGTCCTCCCGGGAGAACTCGGCGAGCGGCGGATCGGAGGGGAAGGCGCCGGGGAGTTCGCCGCAGTCGGGGAGTTCGTCGAGGTGGTACGCGCCCTCGGTGGTGAGATAGACGCCCTGTCGCCCCTTCACGCGTGCGAGTTTGGTGTCGACCAGATCCACCCCGGCGGCGACGAGGGTGGCGACGTTGGCGGGCGTGGCGACGCCGGCGAGGTAGAGCGCGGTGTCCGGCGGTATCGCCTCGCGGACCGCGATCATCTCGTCGCGAAAGGATTCGCCGTGGCCCACGACGCCGGTCGTGGTGGAGAGGACGTACGCGTCACAGCCGTAGTCGGCGGCCGTCTCCCCGGTGACGACGGCGGCACAGGGGTAGTCCACGTCGGGGTAGTCGACGGCGAAGGAGTCCTGCACGGTGGGGTCAGTGCCGGAGGGGAACGAGCGGTGGGGCAGCACCGTCAGTTCGGCCTCGCTCCCCGCGGGGAGGTCGCGGTCGGCGGCCCACAGACTCCCGCCGTCGACGACGACGTCGTCGGCGATGGCGGGCGTCGAGACGGAGTCGCGCAGGCGGAGTTCGCCCACGCGGGCGGCCCCGTCGCGCGCGTGGACCTCGAAGTACTCGGTCATGCGTGGACGTGGCGGGGGGCGCGGAACTACGTTTCGTTCCCGCCCGGGCGATAGTCGCGCTTGGAACGATCCACACACCTGATCGCAGGGCGTCTGGCGATCAGGTGAGTGAGGAGCGGCTACATACTGCGTCCGCCGACTTCGTCGCGGACGACGTAGTAGAGGATCCAGACGACGAGGCTGCCGAAGAAGGCGCCCAGCGCCCACGCGAGGGCGTGTCGACTACCACGCCCCTTGGCGTCGCGGTAGATGAGCACGGAGACGGCGATCGGGACGACGAACGAGAGGAGGAAGACGAGCAGGAGGATCAGCATCTCGACACCACCGGGAACGCCGAACTGCAGTGCAGTGACTGACATGCCACCGTGTTCCGAAGCGACCGACAAAAACGTTCACGGCCGACACGTTCACTTTCACCGCGGTTGGCTGTGGTATATGTAGCCGGCCGCCGTAGCGAGGCATGGAGCGTTGGTCACACGCGCTCCGAAGACACGCTCTACTCCCCCATGCCGTCACGGACACCCGGTGACGGTCCACGTGGCGCGCCCGTATTTCGGCGACACAACGGTTGATCGAGGGGCCGCGGCTTTTATTCGCCCCCGCCCCAACACCGTCCATGACAGCGTACACCGGCGAGTGGGACCGCGCGGGGGTGGCGGCCTTCCTGACCGACGCGACCGTTCCCGTCCGGGTGGCCTGTCGGACGCCCGGCGGCGGCCTCTGGATGCTCTCGCTGTGGTATCGCTTCGACGCCGACGCCGAACGACTGGTCTGTGCGACGTCCGCGGCGGCGGACGTGGTCGAGTATCTCCGCGACGACGACGGCGTCGCGTTCGAGGTGTCGACCAACGACCCGCCCTACTGCGGGGTTCGGGGGAACGGAACGGCGACCATCGAATCCGACGACGACAAGGCGGTCCTGCGGAGCCTGCTGGAGCGCTACCTCGGCGGGACGGACTCGTCGCTCGCCGAGCGACTGCTGGCCCCCGAACGCGACGAGGTGGCGATCCGGATCGATCCGGAGCGGTGCTACTCGTGGGACTTCACGGAGCGGATGCGCGACGCGTGCGACGAGGGCCGCTGAGTATGAGCGCCACGGAGGAATACGGTATGCGCGTCATCCTCCGACGGGCCGCGGTCGGCGCTTACGGCCTGTGGCTCCTCGCCGTCCTCCTCCTCGCTGTCGGGCGGTTCACGCCCGCGCCGCTTCTGCCGGGCGTCCACGCCGGCGTCGTGGTCGGCGCGGCGGCCTTCACGCTGGTCGGCGCCGGGCAACTCCTGCGGCGTGGCTACCGGTGGCTTGCGGCGTGAGCGACGGTCGACACACCGGTGGCTCGAAAGGTGGAGACACGAAATGAAGTTCTCGCCGGCCGTCACCGCAATGCGGGGACGGAACGCGAGTATTAGTTACGAACGAGGTTCGTCGCGCGCGGACCCTTGGGGGAGTCCTCGATTTCGAAGTCGACGTCCTGCCCCTCTTCGAGGTCCGGACCGCCAACGTCCTCCATGTGGAAGAACACGTCGTCGTCCGCGTCGTCAGTCGAGATGAAACCGTAGCCGCCAGTGTCGTTGAAGAAATCAACTTTACCGTTTGCCATTGCAAACAATCGTACACCCCGCCGACGGATAACGGTTGCGAGGGTCGTGGTACCACGAAGGTGGCTGGTCACGGGGTCGACGGCCGAGTGTGGCCGTCGACTTTCCCGTACGGCCCGCTCCCGCCGTTCTCCTCCTCGCCCTCGCCGTCGCCGTCCTCCGGCCCGGTACAGCCGACGAGGGGAATCGCCGCAGCGGTCGCGGTCGTCGCCACGAAGTATCGGCGGTTCATGTGTGGTAGTTGGTACCACACACCTAAAAGTCACGCGCCGTCGCGGTCCGGCCGCGCCCCCAGTCGCTCGACGGTGACGGAGTCGGGCAGGAGCGCTCGCGCCGACGCCGGCCAGTCGTCGTGAGCGACCGTCACGTCGGTCGCGGGGTTGGCGTCGACGAAGGCTGCGACGCCGCGGGCGGCGGCCTCACAGGCCGCGGCGTCGGTCCGGTCGGGGAGTTCGGCGGTGAACGGATACGTCTCCGAGAGCGCACGGGGGACGGGGCCAAACGGCGGAAGGAGGCGCCACGCGGCGTCGAAGCGGTCGCCGGAGGGGGCGTTCCCCTCGGTCAAGAGGAGACGGGCGGGCGCGTCGAGGCGGCCGAGGCGGTCGTGGTGGCGGACCACTTCGGGCCGGCGCGCGCTCTCGGCCGAGCAGTAGAAGAAGGCCCCCTTGGTGGCGGGGTCGTGGCGCTCCAGTTGGCGGGCGTGATCCAGCAGAGTGCGGTAGCCGTCGAGCATCGCGGGGTGGGCGCGGGCGCGCGTCTCGACGAGTTCGAGCAGGTTGCCCTCGCGGATCGCGCCCTTGATCCGGCGGAGTTCGCCGTAAGAGACGTGGAGGTTGTGTTCCGCGAGGAGGCGTTCGCGCGCATCGTCGTCCTCGGCGCGGAGGTCGGCGGGCGTCCGCGACGTGCAGATCGGACACTCGCAGGGGAGGTAGTCCATCTCGTCGAGGTGGTTCGTCCCGCGGACGGTGAGGTAGCGGTCGTCGCGGGCGTAGATGGCGTAGGCGGCGGAGTCGAACAGATCACACCCCATCGCGGCCGCGAGCGCGAACATCATGGGGTGACCGGCGCCGAAGAGGTGGACGGGCCGGTCGGCGCCCAGGCCGCGCTTCGCGGCGGCGACCACGTCGACCACGTCGTCGTAGCGGTAGTCGTTCATCAGGGGGACGACGGCGCCGACGGGGAACACGTCCAGATCCGTCCCGTCGGCGTGACGGGCCGCTTCCTCGCGGAGGTCGAGATGCGTCGATCCCTGAACCGGGGCGTTGACGAGCATCTCACCGGTGTCGACGGCCTCGGCGTCCGCGATCGCCTGCTCGGTGGTCTCCAGATCCGCTTCGGCCGTCTCGCGGGCAGCATCGGGCGGCGTCGGCACGTCGACCGGCGTCGCCACGTCGGAGCCGATATCGCGCTGGAACTCGAGGATCTCGCGGGTCGTCACGTCGATGTCGCCGTACTCGGCCAGTTGGAACGAGCCGGAGTCGGTGACGATGGCGCCGGAGAAGTCGAGCATCCCGTGGAGACCCTCGTCGAGCGCTCGCTCGCGGAGGTCGTCGGTGCCACGGATGATGTAGGCGTTGGTGATGAGGATCTCCGCGCCGAACTCGGCTTCGAGGCGGGCGGGCGACACCGTCCGGATGTTGGGGTTGATGACCGGGAGGAGGGCCGGCGTCTCGACGGTCCGGCCGGCCCGAGGGACCGTCAACGCGCCGATCCGGCCGAGGGCGTCGCCGTCCCGTACCTCGAAGCAGTCGCGCATGGCCACCGCTTTCGCGGCCGGAGCGGTAAGGGTTCTGAATCAGCACGGGAGAGCGGCGACACCGTCGACGAGGAGAGTGGCGGGACCGCCCTCGGGGAGCGTCCCCGACTCGGAGAGCCGGATCGCGAGGTAGGCGAGCGCGAACAGCGTCGCGTTGTACGCGCCGTGAACCAGCGCCGGGACGACGAGGTTGTCCGTGAGTTCGTAGACGCTCCCGAAGACCAGGGCGGGGAAAAAGAGGACGGTCACGGTGACGAGTCGACCGCCGGCGCCGCCGGTCAGGGCGGCGTAGTGGATGCCGGCGAAGAGGGCGCTGGCGAGGACGACGCCGGGGACGCGGTCGAACGTCTCCCGCAGCCGACCCTGGACGATGCCGCGAAAGAGGAGTTCCTCGCCGGGGCCGATGAGGAGGAAGGAAGCGGGGACGAGCCAGAGCAGGACGCTCGGATCGGCGGTGGCGAACTCGGAGACCTGATTCTCGCCGGCTGGGGCGCCGGTGACGCTGATGATGATCGCCCCGGAGATGGCGGCGACGAACGCGGCCGCGTACCCACCGACGACGATCAGGAGGTCGCGCACGGAGGGGAGTCGGAGGCCGACGCTGGCGACGGGTCGACCGCGCACGCGGAGATACGCGAGCGCGACGCCGCCGAAGGCGACGCCCTGGATCGACACGAGCGAGACGACGAGGAGGAGCAGCGGCGACGGGTCGAACCCGAGAACGGTCAGGAGCACCGAGAGGCCGACGACGAGGACGATGCCGGCGCCGAGGCCGAGGCCGGCAACGACCATTGCGACCACCAGGGCTCTGAGGCGGGCGACCGTCGAATCGTCGAGGGAGAGTGGGGACCGAGCCATACCGAGTCCTGGGACGGGGAGCCGGAAAAGCTTCCCTTCGTCCCGACGATCACTCGTCGGCAGCGCCGTCGGATGCGGCGGAGCCGTCGGCCGCGTCCCGGAACGCGCGTGCGGGGTGGCGCTCGCGCCGCGGGGAGCCAAACAGCCGCTCGCGGATCGACCGCTGGGATGGGCGTTCGGCCAGCAACACCGAGCAGTCCACGTCGTTGACCACGTCCAAATGCAGCGAGTTGTGGACCAACCGGGAGAGCAGACCCTGTTCGGTCGCACCGAGCATGAGCATCGTGCTGTCGGTGGCCGCCCGGGCGATTGCCGTCTCGACATCGCCGGAGTCGACGGTGATCGCCGCCGCCTCCAGACCGTGCCTGGCGGCCCAGTCACGGAGGAACGTCTCGCCCGCGTCTTCGTCGGCCTCGTCGGCAACGACGTGGAACAACTCGATTTCGGCGTTCGCGACCTGCTGAAGGGCACGTGCGACCGCCGCGTTCAGATCGGAGTCGGGGCCACCAGCGGTCGGCAGCAGGATCCGCGACGGGTCGAGTCCACGGTCGTTGGCGACCAGGAAATCACAGGGCAGCCGGTTGGTCAGCTCCGCCAGTGGGCGCTCGGCGCGGGCCGAACTCCACAGCCCTTCTCGATCCCAGTCCATCACTACCAGCTCCGGATTGGTCCGGCGGGCGAGGGTGAAAATCTCCTCGAACGAGCGCGGGGTGACCACGGTCGAGGTCTCCAGCGTGACGTCGTGGTTGGCGCCGATCCGGCGGGCGTTCCCCAAGAGCTGCTCGGATTCGTCCCTGATCCGATCCCGCTGTGCCCGCTGGTCGTCCGCGGACCACCACCGCGGCGCCTGCACGACGTGGACGACGTGGACCTTTCCCTTCTCGCGACTGCTGGCTAGCTGGCAGGCGAGTCGTACCACCCCAGCCTCGGTCCGGGGGTTGGCGATCGGCACCAGAATCCGGTAGGCCTCCGGGTCGCGGACGATCTCCTCGACCGTGTCGATCACCGGGACGTACGAACGGCCGGCGAGCGAGCCCATCAGCCACTCCCGTATCGAGAGCCGGCGAACGTTCTGGAAGCGGTCGATCTCCAGGCGCTGATCGGAGGTCTGGTAGTAGTTGACCACCGTCACGAGCACGATCCCGCCGAGCGTGTTGCCAAGCAGCACCGGCAGCACGAATCCGCCCAGTGCGGGCAACGGGTTGACACCGGTGACCAGCGCGAGGTAGACCACTTCGGTGAAGGAGACGACGACGTGGAACAAGTTGCCCATCGGGATAGCCAGGAAAGCCAGATAGACGACGGCCAGCCGGGAGATGGTGTCCCGGGCGGCGAAGTTGATCCAGACCACGCCGGCGACGATCAGTCCGGCGAAGGCGGCCTTGACGAACAGGGCGCTCGCGGGCGTGGCGATACCCTTCTCCGCGAAGCCGACTGCGACCGCCGCGGTGGCGTCGTCGAACACCCCGCCGTAGGCCAGTGCCAGCGCCCCGAGCCCGCCGCCCACGAAGTTGCCCGCGAGCACGATCAGCCAGTGGCGAAACAGCGTGGGAATCGAAACCAGCCGCTCCAGGGTCAGCGCCACCGGCGGCAGCGTGTTCTCCGTGTACAGCTGGTAGCCGCCGATGATGATGTAGACGAATCCCAGCGGATACAACAGGACGCCGACGATCTTGGTCTCGGCAGTCGCCGTCACCGAGGCGTACAGCAGGAAGGTGACGGTGATCGCGAAGCCGGCGGCCAGCGCGCTGAAGAACAGCTCCCGCGTCCCGGAGGTGATCTCGTGGTCGGCGTCGGCGACGACCCGCTGGTACACCTCGTCGGTGGACAGCTGATCGGCGAGCACGTCGTCGTGTCCCTCGTCGGAATCGGGGTCGTCGGTGCCAGTGGTCTCGGTACTCGGTCCAGCCATCGACGTAGATACGGTCTGCCGGGGAAGCGGTTAGCTTTGTGGTCTCGCATCCGAGTACGAACCCTTACGGCGCCCCCACTCCAACGCCCGCCGATGAGTTCGGTTCCCGAACGGAACGAGATCGACGCCGAGGACAAGTGGGATCTGGAGAGCATCTTCGCCAGCGACGAGGACTGGGAGGACGCCTTCGAGGACGTTCGCGGCCGCGTGGACGACCTCGAAGCCTACGAGGGGCGGGTGACGGAGGGGCCGGAGACCCTGCTCGAACTGCTCGAACTGCGCGAGGATCTGTTGCGTGACGTGTCGGTCGTGTCAACGTACGCCAACCTGCGAAGCAGCGAGGACACGCGGAATCAGGAGTACCAGGCCATGTCGGCGCGGGCGGAATCGCTCGCAGCCGACGTGCGCAGCGCCGCGAGCTACATCGAACCCGAACTGCAGGCACTCGACGAGTCGGAACTCGACGACTTCGTCGACGCCGAACCCGGCCTCGCTGAGTACGACCACTACTTCGACGACGTTCTCCGACAGACGCCCCACACTCGTTCGAAGGAAGTGGAGGAGCTGCTGGCGGACCTCTCGGACGTGACCGACGCCGCGAGCGACGTGTACTCCATGCTCTCGAACGCGGACATGGAGTTCCCGACGGTCGAAGATCCGGAGGGCGAGGCGGTCGAGATTTCGCTGGGCAACTTCACCAAACTGCAGAAGCACCCGAACCGCGAGTTCCGGCGCGAGGTCCACGAGGCCTTCTACGACCGCTGGGCGGACGTGCGCAACAGCGTCGGCACGTCGCTGAAAAAGAGCGTGACGGCGGACGTGAAACTCGCCCGCGCCCGCAACTACGACACCGCCCGCGAGGCGGCGCTCGACGGCCCGAACGTCCCCGTGGAGGTGTACGACACGCTAGTCGA
>ENA-ORDC01001071-ORDC01001071.1-marine-metagenome-genome-assembly--contig:-NODE-1071-length-21979-cov-3.913067_pt1 | contig 21979 bp, 18 predicted proteins | sample MGYA00237783_ERZ508515 | MGnify/ENA primary metagenome ERZ508515 (study PRJEB26186, sample SAMN06268792) | marine metagenome | isolation source: Eden Landing Ponds, San Francisco, CA, USA | place... | reverse complement strand
TATAAGCCACAGAAATTATTAATTTACTCAAGCAAAAGCAAAGTGTGACCGGGATTAATATGGATTAAAATAATTCCGTTGCTAGACTTCCTTAACTCATTAGATTACAAATTACAGACATCGTTCCAGTGAACACCGAGCGAAGCAATTTCCACGTTATTGAAGCGAGGGTTAAAACTGACTCGATCCACTACAAGCATGAGCCGGTTGCATTTCTACGGTGCAGAGTTTTCAAAATAATCGTATATCCTTCGCAACCCGACGTCATACAGAAATCTGCAAAGGCGTTAGTTATTTCTATTCAAATACCCTATTTTTGGGCTTTCCCAATAATGTAATTATTTCGGATATTAACGGTTGATTTCGGTACGGTTTACAGCTGTTCCCCATATTTCATTGACTTTGATTTTTTCTAAGACTCAATTACGTTACATTTGACATTCATTTATATAGGTATAATCTAAAAACAAATTATTAGTCCCTTGGCTACAGATACAGATAAATCTGCTCGCTCGGTAAGTATTGACATACTAAACAAGTTTGATGATACACAAGACCTGGATTACGGCCCCTCCAACGCCCTTGAACCATCGGAGCGTGCAAAAGTTCGAGAATATGTTCAAAACATATTGCGGCGACGGAGTTATCTGGACTTTTTAATTGATCATTTTGCCAGTGTTAAAATCGGCGAAATGAAATCCAATCTGAAAAACCTGCTTCGCCTCGCCATATACGAGTTGGTTTTTATGGACGGATCGCCCGATTATGCCACCATTAATGAAGCCGTAAACATAGCAAAACTCACCATCAGTCATAAAACAGGCGACCTGGTCAACGCCATATTGAGAAATATGCAGCGGGAGCTGGATGACCTTCCCAAGCCAAACTATGAGGACCGTACAAAGTTAGTCGCTACCACCTTTTCTCATCCCGAATGGATGGTAAGGCGCTGGGTAAAACGATTCGGTGAACGCGAGGCTTTCAAGCTGATGCAGTCCAATAACAAGCGCCCCCATTACTTTGTTCGCGTCAATACGCTTCGAACCAAAAGAAAATATTTCCGGCTGCGATTGGAAAAAAAAGAGGTCCCCTTCGAAGAAAGTGACTGGCTGCCGGGCTTTTTCAAAGTGGACAGTGTGCGGCCTTTTATCGAAATGAATCTGTTGAAACGAGGATTCTGTCAGGTTCAGGATATAGCAGCCGGCTTTGCCCCCACTATACTGGATCCGCAATCGGGCGAAACTATTTATGACCTCTGCTCAGCTCCCGGAACCAAAGCCATTATGATCTCCGACTTGATGGAGGGCGAGGGAACCATCCTGGCCGTGGACCGATCATCCAATCGACTGGATAAACTGGCGGAAAGCGCCCTTGATTATCATGCTGAAAACATAAAAATTCGTCGAGCAGATGTAAGAGAACTCGAGCTTGATCCGGCCGACCGGGTAATGCTGGACGCCCCGTGCACCGGAACCGGTGTATTGAGTAAACGAGCAGACTTGCGTTGGAAAAGAACCGAAGAAGATCTGCAAGACCTGGTTGAACTTCAAAAGGAACTACTCGATTCTGCTGCGAAGATGGTCAAACCCGGCGGTAAACTGGTGTACAGTACCTGTTCACTTGAAGAAGAGGAAAACATGCAGCAGGTTAAGCAATTCCTGGAACGACACGAGGAATTCTCACTCGACAGCTTAAAAGGATATATCCCCGAAGAACTCCTCGTCGAAGAGAACACCGCGTATCAAACGTATCCCCATCGACATCATTGCGACGGGCATTTCGGGGTCCGGTTGACTCGCAAACAGTAACGAAACAACCCAAACGCAACTGATTGGACCGAAAATAATTACCAGATTCTAATGAGTAAGGAAAAGCTCTCCCAGGATATACCCAAGAAATACGATCCGGAAGCCATTGAAGAACGTTGGTATGACTACTGGACCGAACACAATCACTTCCAGGCAGAGGTTGACGAAGATAGTGAGCCATTCACTATAATGATGCCGCCGCCGAATGTGACAGGTCGTCTGCATATCGGCCATGCACTCCAAAGCTCTGTCCAGGATGCCGTAATACGCATTAAGCGTATGCAGGGCCACCAGGCGCTCTGGCTTCCAGGTACCGATCATGCCGGTATTGCCACTCAAAATGTGGTGGAACGAAACTTAAAGGAAGAGGAAGGAAAAGATCGACACGACATCGGTCGAGAGGCTTTTGTTGAACGGGCCTGGGATTGGAAAGAGAGGTATGGTGAGATTATTATAGACCAGATGAAACGGCTGGGTACCAGCTGCGACTGGAGCCGGGAACGCTTCACCCTGGACGAGGGCCTTTCCGAGGCCGTCACGGAAGTTTTTGTTGATCTCTACGAAGACGGATATATCTACCGTGGGGATTTCATTGTGAACTGGTGCCCGCGCTGTCAGACCGCCATCGCGGCCAACGAGGTCGAGTACGACGAAATCACCTCGCCGTCTATCTACGTCAAGTTTCCGCTGAAGGGCCGCGAGGGCAACCTCGTCATCTGGACGACGACGCCGTGGACCATCCCCGCGAACACGTTCGTCGCCGTCGACGGCGAGATGACGTACCAAGAGGTCCGCGCCGAGAAGGACGGCGAGAGCGAGGTGCTGTACCTCGCCGAGCCCTGCGTCGAGGCGGTCCTGAAGAAAGGCCGCTACGAGGACTACGAGGTCCTTTCGGAGGTCACGGGCGAGGAGATGGTCGGCTGGGAGTACGACCACCCGCTCGCCGGCGTGGTCACCGAGTACGCCGACTTCGAGGGTGCGGGACAGGTGTACACCGCCGACTACGTCGAGGCCGACCGCACGGGCCTCGTCCACTCCGCGCCCGGCCACGGTCAGGAGGACTTCGCCCGCGGGCAGGAACTCGGGCTCGACGTGTTCGTCCCCGTCGACGACAAAGGCGAGTTCACCGAGCAGGGCGGCGACTACGCGGGCACCTTCGTCCGCGACGCCAACCCGGAGGTCATCGAGGACCTCGACGAACTCGGCCACCTGCTCCACGCCGGCGAGCACGACCACCGCTACGGCCACTGTTGGCGCTGTGACACGGACATCATCTTCCTCGCTACCGACCAGTGGTTCATCACGGTCACGGACGTGAAAGACCAGCTTCTCGACAACATCGAGGAGTCCGAGTGGCACCCGGACTGGGCCCGCGACAACCGCTTCCGCGACTTCGTGAGCGACGCGCCCGACTGGAACGTCTCCCGCCAGCGCTACTGGGGCATCCCGCTTCCCATCTGGGTCCCGCAGGACGCCGACGCGGAGGGCGCACAGGAGAGGATCGTCGTCGGCACCCGCGAGGAACTCGCCGAGCGCGCCGACCAGAATATCGACCCCGAGACGGTGGACCTCCACCGCCCCTCGGTGGACCCCATCACCATCACCGAAGACGGCGTGACCTACGAGCGCGTCCCCGACGTGTTCGACGTGTGGATTGATTCCTCGGTCGCCACGTGGGGCACGCTCGACTTCCCCGGCGAGACGGAGGCCTACGACGAGCTGTGGCCCGCCGACCTCATCATCGAGGCGCACGACCAGACCCGCGGCTGGTTCTGGTCGCAACTCGGCATGGGCACCGCCGCGACCGGCGAGTCGCCGTACAAGGAGGTCATCATGCACGGCTTCGCCAACGACAAGGACGGCCGCAAGATGTCGAAGTCCGTCGGCAACATCGTGACGCCCGAGGAGGCCATCGACCGCGCCGGCCGCGACCCGCTTCGCGCCTACCTCCTCAGCCACGACCAGCAGGGCGTCGACCTCGCGTTCGAGTGGGACGGCCTCGCCGACACCCAGTCGACGCTCAACATCTTCTGGAACGTCTTCCGATTCCCGCTTCCGTACATGGACCTCGACGGCTACGACCCCGCCGAGGCCGACCGCTCGGACGGCGAACTCACCGTCGTCGACGAGTGGGTGCTCTCGCGGCTCCAGACCGTCGAGGCCGAGATGGCCGACGCGTGGGACGACTACGAGGTCTCCACCGCGCTCAACGCGCTTTTGGACTTCATCACAAAGGACGTCTCGCGGTTCTACGTGAAGGCCATCCGCGAGCGCATGTGGGACGAAGCGGACTCGGCGTCGAAGCTCGGCGCGTACGCCACGCTCTCGACGGTGCTCTCGGAGTCCATCCGGCTCATCGCGCCCTACGCGCCCTACATGGCCGAGCGGATGTACCAGCGGCTCGACGGCTCGGAGACGTCCGTCCACATGCTGTCGTATCCCGAGGCCGACGAGGAGCTCCGCGACGAGGAGCTGGAAGCCAACATGGCCGTCCTCCGCGACGTGGAGGAGGCCGCGGCGCACGCCCGCCAACTCGGCGGCCGCAAGCTCCGCTGGCCCGTCTCGCGAATCGTCGTCGAGTCCAAGGACGACGCCGTCGCCGAGGCGGTCGACGCCCTCTCGGACCTCCTCGCAGAGCGCGTGAACACCCGCGACGTGCAGGTCGTCGAGGTCTTCGACGAACTCGTCGAGACGGCCGAGCCGCAGATGAGCGTCATCGGGCCGGAGTTCGGCGCTGACGCCCAGAAAATCATGGAGGCCGTCGAAGGGCTCTCGCGCGCCGAGGTCGAATCCGGCGTTGCGGTCGACGGCGAGACGTACGACCTCACCGACGAGATGGTCTCGTACCGCGCGGAACCGCCCGAACACGTCAGCGGTGCCGACTTCGAGGGCGGCACGGTCTACGTCGATACGGAACTCACCGACGACATCGAGTCCGAGGGCTACGCCCGCGACGTCATCCGCCGGATTCAGGAGATGCGCAAACAGCTCGACCTCGACGTGGAGGCCGAAATCGACGTGTCGCTCGCGGTCGACGACGAGCGCGTCGCCGGCTTCGTCGCGGAGAACAGCGACCTCATCGCCGAGGAGGTCCGCGCCCGCGAGTTCGACCTCGGGTCGGCCGAGGGCGAGACGGTCGAGACGTGGGACGTCGAGGACGTGTCGGTGACCATCGCGGTCACCCAACTCGACTGAGGCGGTCGCGCGCCCGTCCGCACCGGCTCGCACCGGCCCGCACCGGCCCGCGGCGTCTCCGCCGGCCCGACGCTCGGCCGCCGCCGCGACCCGTACAACGCGGGGTTCTTTAGGCCGATTTTTCGCAGATAGCGACCGTATCGACTTCCGACTGACCAACACTTTTGGCCTTATCGAACGTGATGGACGGTGAGTCATGAAGAAACTCATCAACGAACCCGGTGCAGTCGTAGACGAGATGCTCGACGGGATGGTCGCGGCGCACCCCGAACTCCGCCGGCTCGACGGCACGAACGTCCTCGTCCGCGGCGACGCGCCGGTCGGGGGGAAGGTCGCGGTCGTCTCCGGCGGCGGGTCGGGCCACGAGCCGACGCACGCGGGCTATCTCGGTGAGGGGATGCTCGACGGCGCGGCGGCCGGTGAGGTCTTTACCTCGCCGACGGCCGACCAGTTGAACGAGATGATTCAGGCGACGGACGCGGGCGAGGGCGTCCTCTGCGTCGTCAAGAACTACGAGGGCGACGTGATGAACTTCGACACCGCCGCCGAGATGGCCGGCATGGAAGGCGTCGACGTCGAGCAGGTCGTCGTCAACGACGACGTGGCCGTCGAGGACTCGCTGTACACCTCGGGCCGCCGGGGCGTCGCGGGCACAATCTTCGTCCACAAGTGCGCGGGCGCGAAGGCCGCCGCGGGCGGCGACCTCGCCGAGGTCACGGCGGTCGCGGAGAAAGTCGTCGACAACGTGCGGACGATGGGGATGGCGCTCACCTCCTGTGTCACCCCCGAGAAGGGCGAGCCGACGTTCGACCTCGGCGAGGACGAGATCGAACTCGGCATCGGCATCCACGGCGAGCCGGGAACCGAGCGCGCCGACCTCATGAGCGCCGACGAGATTACCGAACACCTGACCGAGAACGTCCTCGACGACCTCGACCTCGACGAGGGCGAGGAGGTCGTGACGATGGTCAACGGCATGGGCGGCACGCCGCTGTCTGAGCTGTACATCGTCAACCGAAAGCTCCAGTCCATCCTCGACGACCGCGGCGTCGAGACGTGGGACGCGTGGGTCGGCGACTACATGACCTCGCTCGACATGATGGGCTGTTCGATCTCCGTGCTCCGCGTCGACGACGAGCTGAAGGAACTGCTCGGTGCGCCCGCGGAGACGCCCGGTCTGACCGTCACCGAGTAAGCGACGCGCCGCGTCGTCGGTCGCCGGGAGCTAGCGGCGGCGACCCCCGACACGTCACCGATTTTTCGCGGCAGAACACTCCCGCGGGACAAGGGATTAACCCCCGGCCGACGAAGGGCAGCCATGGCTGACTCAGAGACACAACGCGAAGCGGTGCTGGACGCGCTCGATAACGTCGCCGAGCGCCTCGCCGAGGAAAAGGAGTATCTCACGGACCTCGACTCCGCCATCGGCGACGCCGACCACGGCGCGAACATGGAGCGCGGCTTCGGCAAGGCCGCCGACAAGCGCGAGGAGTTCGCCGAGATGGAGCCGAACGAGGTCGTCAAGAACGTCGGGACGACGCTCATCTCGAACGTCGGCGGGGCGTCCGGCCCCCTCTACGGCGGCTCTATCATGTTCGCCAGCCAAGAGTTCGAAGAGGGCATCACCGCCGAGACCTCGGTGGCGTTCGCCGAGGCGTATCTCGACAAGGTCAAAGACCGCGGCGGCGCGCAGGTCGGCGCGAAGACGATGGTCGACGCGCTCGTCCCCGCCGTCCACACCTACAAGAAGTCCATCGAGCAGGACGACCTCCCGCCGCTCGAAGCGCTCGCCAAGGCCGTCGACGCGGCCGAACGCGGCGTCGCCTTCACCGTCCCCATCAAGGCGATGAAGGGGCGCGCGTCGTTCCTCGACTGGCGCTCTGTCGGCCATCAGGACCCCGGCGCGACGAGCACGCTGTTCATCCTCGAAGAGCTACTGGCGACCGCCGAGGAGTACCTCGACGGCGAGGTCGACCGCGACGCGCGGGCCGAAGACGCCGTCGGGAGAGACGAATGATCGGCCTCGTCGTCGTCTCGCACAGCGCGAAGGCGGCCGAGGGAATCGCGGAAGTCGCGGCGCAGATGGGCGGCGGCAACGCCCGCATCGTCCCCGCCGGCGGCGACGAAGACGGCATCGGCACCTCGCCGGACCGCATCCGCGAGGGCATCGAGGAGGCGGACGACGGCGACGGCGTCGTCATCCTCGTGGACCTCGGCAGTGCCGTGATGAACGCGGAACTCGCCATCGAGATGGCGATGGACTCCGAGGCGGTCATCGCGGACGCGCCGGTGCTGGAGGGCACGCTCAACGCGGCCGTCGAGACGACGAGCAAGAAGGCGACGCTCGATTCGGTCGTCGAGCGCGCCGAGGACGCCGGCGACTACCGGAAGCTGAACTGAGCCGGTCGGGGCCCGGGCGTCCGGGCCACCGAACCGACTGCCGAAAAGAGCGTCCGCCGCGCGACGCGTCGGCCCGCGGTTTCGTTTCGTTATTCTTCGTCGCCGGCTTCGGGCGTCGAGAGCACTGCTTCGAGTGCGTCGAGCGCGGCTTCCGCGTCGTCACCCTCGGCGACGAGGCGAATCTCCTCGCCGTGGCCGACGCCGAGGCCGGTGACGGCGAGCATGCTGGCGGCGGGGACGAGGTCGTCCTCGTCGGCGCGGCCGAGTTGGACGTCGGCGTCGAAGGAGTTCGCGGTCTCGACGAACTGGGAGGCGGGACGAGCGTGCAGGCCGTCTTTCGGGACGACGGCGACGATGCGTTCCATACGTCGGGTATCGACCGCGGAGCGTTATCGCTACCGGTTGCGGAACGCGGCGGCAAAAAATCGTGAACGACGTGTGCGGGACCGGGGGTGTGCGGGGCCGGGGGCGTCCGGGGTTAGAGCCCGAGGTACGCCGCGTTGGGGATGACCCCGAGGAGGAACAGCACGCCGAGGATGAGCGAGTAGATGGTAATCGACATCGCCGGCGGGTCCACGTGCGTCCCGGAGTGGGAGTAGACGACGCGCTGGGTGACTTCACCGAGGAGCGCGCCCACGAGGCCGCCGACCGCGGCGGCCACGAGGATGAGCGGTTCACTGCCGCCGACCATCGGCGCGGCGACCGCCGCGAACGACGAGCCGCCGAGCGTGATGTGGTGGGTGACGGGGAAGTTCTCGACACCGAGCTGTAAGAACAGCAGGCTCGCCGCGGAGATACCGTAACCGAGGAAGAAGCTCCCGGTGACGAGCCACGCCCAGCCGCCGAGGATGCCGGCCGCGAGGCCGATGGCGGAGACGCTAGCCCACTCGTACTGCTGGGGGAGCCACGGCTCGACTGCCAGCCGGTCGCTTCCGTCGCCGCGGAGCGTGCCCTTCTCGAACGGCGTCATGTCGAGGTAGCCGTCGCCGGCGGGCGTGCCGATGAGCGGGTAGTCGAACGCGAGTCGGGCGATGAGCGCGGTCGTCATGACCGACAGCGCGACGCCGTCGAGCGGGAGGCCGATACCGCTGGAGATGCGGGCGATGAGCAGGCCGAGCACGCCGAAGACGCCGCCGATGGCGAGCACGTCGGGTCGAGTCCCGAACGCGTGCAGGATGTTCTTGCCGTCGACGTCGAACTCGGCGTTCTTGCCGGCGTAGGCGCTGGCCGCGACGCCGGCCGCGAACACGATGTGCGGGCCGACGAACGGGCCGAACCCGATACTACCGGTGATGCCCGTACCGAGTTCGCCGGCGGTGACGAGGTCCACGCCTTCTAACTGTCGGATGACCGTCCCCGCCGTCTCGCCGAGGAGGACGACGAAGCCGGTGAAGACGAACGAGGGGAGCGCTCCGACGGACGCGCCGAACATCCCGCCCGCGAACGCCGCGAGCAGGAGGACGACGAACCGCTCGGCGCTGACGCCGATGACCGGAATCTGGAGTGCGAATGTTTCGAACACGAATTATTCCTCCCGTGCCCAGTCGAGCGAGCGGTCGACGGCCTCCTTCCAGCGGCCGTAGCGCGTTTCGACGTTCTGTGGGTCTTTCGGGGCGAACTCGCGGTCGACCTGCCAGTTCTCGCGGAGTTCGTCGAGCGTCTCCCAGTAGCCGACGGCGAGACCGGCCGCGTAGGCCGCACCGAGGGCGGTCGTCTCGTCGACCTGCGGGCGCACAATCTCCGTGTCGAGGATGTTCGACTGGAGCTGACAGAGGAAGTTGTTCTTGACAGCGCCGCCGTCGACGCGGAGACTGGAGAGGTCGATGTCGCTGTCGGACTCCATCGCCTCGGCCACGTCGCGCGTCTGGAACGCGATGGATTCGAGCGTCGCGCGGACGATGTGCTCGCGGCGGGTGCCGCGGGTCATGCCGACGATGGTGCCGCGGGCGCGCTGGTCCCAGTGGGGCGCTCCGAGGCCCGTGAACGCGGGGACGAAGTAGACGCCGTCGGTGGACTCGACCGACCGAGCGAGCTTCTCGGACTCGGTGGCGTTGTCGATGAGCGTCATGTCTTCGAGCCACTCGATTGCCGCGCCGGTGATGAAGATGGAGCCTTCGAGGGCGTACTGGACCGGCTCACCGGAGCGCTGGAAGCCGACAGTGGTGAGCAGGCCGTGTTCGGACATGACCGCCTCGTCGCCGGTGTTCATCAGCATGAACGAGCCGGTGCCGTAGGTGTTCTTCGCGTCGCCCGCGTCGAAACACGTCTGGCCGAACAGCGCGGCCTGCTGGTCGCCGAGCGCGCCGGCGACGGGGACTTCCGCGCCGAGGAAACCGTTCGCGTCGGTCTCGCCGTAGTGGTCGTCGTCGGACGACGGGCGGACCTCGGGGAGGAGCTCCCGCGGGACGTTGAACTCCTCGAGGAGTTCGTCGTCCCACTCCATGTCGTGGATGTTGAACAGCATGGTCCGCGACGCGTTCGTCACGTCCGTGATGTGGTTCCCCGTCAGCTTGTAGATGAGCCACGTGTCGATGGTCCCGAACGCGAGTTCGCCGTCGGCGGCGCGGTCGCGGATGTCCTCGGGGCGGGAGCGCTGGAGCTTGATGGGGTCGGAGTTGTCGAGTAGCCACTCGGCTTTCGTCGCAGAGAAGTACGCGTCGGGTTCGAGACCCGTCTTGGCGCGCACGTCGTCGGTCTTACCGTCCGCTTCGAGCGTCTCGATGCGTTCGGTCGTCCGACGGTCCTGCCAGACGATTGCGTTGTGAATCGGCTGTCCGGTCTCACGGTCCCAGATGAGCGTCGTCTCGCGCTGGTTCGTGATACCGATGGCCTCCAACTGCTCGGCATCGACCCCGGCGCTCGAAAGTGCCGCGTCGATGACGTTCTTCGTGTTGTCCCAAATCTCGTTTGCGTCGTGTTCGACCCAACCGGGCTCTGGGTAGATCTGTTCGTGCTTCTCGTAAGCGTTAGCGACCACCTTGCCGTCGTGGTCGAACACCATGAACCGCGTGCCTGTAGTGCCCTGATCGATGGCACCGACGTAAGTTTCTCCTGACATTTCTAACCAACCTCGATACGAACTCTCGGTGTGAGAGTCCTACCACTACAAACGTGTACAAATTATATGATAAATGTTTCTTTACTACTCCCTCGTATTATGCAACGACTAAAATCGATGTAGGGGGCCTAAAGCGCTTTATTTCTGGGAGTACTATTTCACACGGGCGCTTTTTCGGACGTTTTAATCAGTAGGATGGTCCCGTGGACAAAACGACCGCGTCCGCCGAGTAACGGCAAAAAACGGCGATTTAGGGGCAACATGGTCCGCAAAAACGCCGGCGACTCGGCGCGCGCGCCGAGCGCGACGACGTTCGAGTGGTCCGACGCTCGAACGAGGGCGGGTCGTCAGCCGTGCGCGCGCGTCAGACCAGTGCCTCTTCGAGGAGTTGGAGCGGGTGTTTGATGTCGTACCCCGTCCCGTGTTCCATCTGCATCGAGCAGGTTGGACACTCGGTCATGCCGACGCTTCCCTGCGCGTGCTCCATGTGGTCGAACATGTCCGCGGCGATCTGCATCGACTTGTCGTATTTTTCCTCCTTCCAGCCGTAGGTGCCGGAGATACCGGAACAGGAGTCGCCGACGTCCTCGATTTCGACGCCGTCGAGCTGGCGGAACAGCTCGACCGCCTGCCGGTCGAGGCCCTGATTGCGGCCGTGACACGGCGCGTGGTAGGCGAACGCCTGGTCGTCGACCGAGGCCTCGCGAACCGCGTCTTCGAGGTCCTCGTGGATGCGCAGATACTCCAGCGCCTCGTAGGTGTGCGCCGAGAGGTCCTCGATACCGTCGATGTCGAACAGTTCGGGGTACTCCTGTCGAAGCGACATCGAACAGGAGGTACACGACGCGATGATGTCGTAGCCCTCGGGGATGAGCCCCGCGAAGTTGTCGACGTTGATGCCGGCGGCGCGCTTGGCGTCGTCGAGCATGCCGTTCGCGAACATCGGCGTCCCCGAACAGCGCTGTTTGGGGACGACGACCTCGTAGCCGAACGACTCGAAGACGCGGACCATCGCCTTGCCCACCTCGGGCGTGTTGTAGTTGGAGTAACAGCCGTGGAAGTAGGCGACGCGCTTCTCCTCGGAGCGGACCTGCGGGCCGCCGCGTTCGTTCCACCACTCGCGGAACGTCTGGGTGGCGAACTCGGGGAAGTCGCGCTCGGCCGTGATGCCGAGCACTTTCTCGTTTATCCGCTGGACGACCGAGTTGCCCATGACGGCGTTCGCCAACCGCGGGAACATGCCTCCCAGCTGGGCGAGCGTACCGTAGTTAGCGAGAATGCGGTTGCGGATGTACTCCCGCGAGAGCTTGTCCATCTCCTCGTCGACGTACTCGCCGCGGGCCGTGTTGTGCATCTGGCTGAGCGGGACGCCCGAGGGACAGGCGTCGTCACAGCGCATGCAGTTCGAACACGACATGATGGAGTCGTCGACGGCTTCGTCTTCCTTGCGCTTGAGCCGCCACTGCTCGGGGCCCTGGAACTTCGGCCCGGGGAACTCGTCGTCGACCTCCGCGACCGGGCAGGACACGTCGCAGGCGGTGCATTTGTAACAGTTGTCCGCGCCGGGACGGAGGTCCATGTCGGTGCTGTCGGGGAACACCTCGACGGCCTCGAAGTCGTCTGTCTGTGCATCGGGGGTCAAAGTCGGGTTGCTTGGGGATTCTGCGTCACTCATCTGGTTGCCTCCTCGCCCGCGAGTCGCCCGGCGACGGCACCCGTCGCCAAGGAGACGCCGCTCGCGGATTTCTCGCGCGCCACGTCGGCACCGCCGACGACGCCGCCCGCGGCGCGCAGGTTCTCGAAGTGCGGTTCGCCGTCTTCGTCGGTCGGCCGAAGCTCGTCGTCGGGAACGACGCCGAAGCGCGCGAACGCGTGGTCGCCGAACGCCTCGGGTTCGGACCAGTCGTAGCGGTCCTCGGGATGCGGCACGTGACAGCCGAAGACGGGCTCTGTGACCGACTCGCGGTCGGAGTCGAGACCCTTGCCGACGAGGCCGCCCGTCGCGAGGACGACCTGCTCGGCCGAGTAGGGCGTCGGTCGGCTCTTCTGGTCGACGATGACGGTCTCGACGCGGCCGTCGGCGGCCTCGAAATCGACCGCCGGGTTGCCCGTCGAGATGCGAACGCCAGCCTCGTCGAGCGCGTCGAACAGGATGTCTTCGAGCTTGAGCCCGAGCAGGCTCGGCGGCCCGGTCGGCACCTCGAAGACGGGGACGCCGAGCCGGTCCGAAAGCTCCGCGCGGACTTCCTCGTCGTGGTCGTCGCCGAGCATCGCCGGGAAGCCGACGCGCGACTCGCCGTCTATCTCCTCGGCGACGGTGTCGGCGAGGACCGAACGGACCGTGCCACCGTTGACCTCCTCGTCGCGGTCGAGCGCCTTGGCGAACCGGGTCACCTTCGCGTCGGCGCGGAACCGCTTGGGGAACTCCACGGTGACGCCACGGGCCGAAAACGGCACGCCGGCGGCCGCGAGGTGGTCCGCGGCGACGGGGGCGTCGAAGTCCGTGAGACCCGCGAAGCCGACCAGAAGCGTGTCGCCAGAGGTGCTGGCGAGACCGGGCGCGACCGACTCGGGGTAGCGCGCCGTCGGCTTCACCGCGCCGCCGTGGGTCATCACGAGCGCGTTCGAGTCGGTGTGACCGCCGCGGTAGACGTCGCCGACCGCCTCGTCGAAGATTTGGAGACCGGCGCGGACGCCGTCTTCGCCGACGACGCGGTAAGGGTGTCCCTCCGGGAGCGCGTCGAGGCCGGCGTAGGGGTCCGAGAGTGGACCGTCGCCGCCGGCGTAGCCGAGCACGTCCACGAGGCCGCTTGCCTGCCGGAGCGTGCTCTTCTTGTGGGCGAGCAGGCGCACGCGAGCGCCCATCTCGGCGGCCGAGAGCGCGGCCGTGCAGGCGGCGATACCGCCGCCGATGACGAGCACGTCGTCAGTTATCGCCATCGACACCTCCGGGCGCGTCGTCGCTTGCGCGGTCCGCGGTCCGTCTTCGACCACCGTCTGCGACCGCCCCGCCGGACGCGACGCCCGAGGTGTCGTCCTCCGAAGCGTCGCCGTCGTCGAAGGCGGCGAAGTCGATGTCGGCGTCGCCCGCCGCGGGGTCCTCGTCGCGGTTCATCGTCGCCGCGTGGAGCAGGTGCTTCAGCGCGGTCTGCGAGAGCTGGGTGCCCCACATGGCGTGGCGCTCGCCCTTCCAGCGCTCCTGATAGAGGTCGTCGAGAGAGGCCCGGACGGTCTCCTCGTCGTACTCGGGGGCGAGTTCGTTCGCCATCCGGTGACAGCAGATCGCGCCCTGACAGTTGCCCATCGAGGCGCGCGTCTGGATGCGAACGGAGTTGAGTTCCGTGCCGGCGGTGTCGAGGGCGTCCTGAATCTCGGCGCGGGTGACGGCCTCGCACTCGCAGACAACCGGGTTGGGGTCGACGCTGTTGAGCACCTCGTCGGCGCGCGAGCCGAGCCGCTGGGCCGACCGGCGGCCGATGGGCGACCGCAGGCCGAAGTCGTCCATGTAGTCGCGGAGGACGGTGAAGTCCTCGCTTCCCGGAAGCGGCACGTCGGCGGTGCGGCACTCGGCCTCCACGTCGAGCTTCTCGCAGACGTGGTCCGAAATCTGCTCGGCCATCATCCGGTAGGTCGTGAGCTTGCCGCCGACGATGCTCGTCATGCCCGGGAGGTCGTCGCGGTCGGCGTGGTCCAACAGGAAGAACTCGCGGGTGATGTCCGTCGGGTCCTCCGTGCCGGTGCCCGGCGGCTCGTACAGCGGGCGGACGCCCCAGAAGGTGCGAATCGTCCGCGCGTCGGCCAACATGGGCACGAGCTCGGACAGCGTCTCTATCATCAGGTCGACTTCCCAGCCCTCCTCGGGGTAGTCCTCTGGGTCTTCGACCTCTTCGTCTGTCGTCCCGAGGATGCACGTCGTCTCGTGGGGGACGATGATGTCGGCGTCGCCTTTCGGGCGACAGCGGTTGACGACCGTGTCCACCTGCCGGGTGTTCATGATGGTCATGACGCCCTTCGACGGCCGGACCTCGACGTCGACGCCCGCGAAGTCGCCGATTTGGCCGGCCCACGCGCCCGTCGCGTTGACGACGTAGTCGGCGCGGATTTCCTCCACTTCGCCGGGTTCGCCGTGGACGTACGGGCCGGTGCCGGTCTGGTGGGTGACCTCGACGCCGACGACCTCGCCGTCCTCGACGAGCACGTCGGTGACTTCGGAATGCGTCTCGATTCGCGCGCCGTGTTCGGCGGCGCTCGCGGCGTTCGCCACGCAGAGGCGGAACGGGTCGACCGCCCCGTCCGGGACCTTGATGGCGCGTTTGATGTCCTTTGCGAGGTACGGCTCTATCTCGCGCGCTTCCTCGGCGGACAGCACCTCGGCCGGAATGCCGCACTCGCGGCAACCCTCCAGTTTCTGTTCGAAGTACTCGTCGGAGTCCTCGGGGCGCTGGACGAACAGCCCGCCCGTCATCTCGACGCAGTGGCCCGCGATGCGCCGGAGGACGCGGTTCTCTTCAATACACTCCTTTGCGGACGGCTGATCCGATACCGCGTACCGGCCCCCGCTGTGGAGGAGTCCGTGCATCCGCCCCGTCGTCCCGTGTGTGAGGTTCCCCTTCTCAACGAGGGTCACGTCCAGCCCGCGCATCGCGAGGTCGCGCGCGATACCCGTGCCGGTCGACCCCCCGCCAATGACGAGGACGCTCGGCGATTTTTTCATCTGTCTTTCGTGAGGTAGGACCGACGGCACTTTATTTTACCTTCACTCGTCTCGCGTCCCGTTCGTCTCACGAAACAGACCACTTCAGTCGCGAGACTACCATCTGAGTGCCCGTAGAACGCCGTAGCTCGGCGTTTCTACACCGAATCGAAACGACGGCGATAATTCAAAATCATTGTTCCAATTAGTTACGCTCGACTCGATTAGGGAGGCGGACCAGAACCTCTCAACTGGCTTTGAGGCGGCCGTCACGGCCGATTTCAGTGTTTCGTGTTCTCACTTGTCAGGGTCGTTGTCGGGAGTGGTCGGTTTTTACGCGTGCGCCGGATACCGTCGGCCAGAGACCTACCACGCCATGCGCCTCGAAGACAGAATCACCAGGCGACAACGCCGCGGCGGGAAGCGCCCCCGACTCGTTCGGGACCTGAGCGAGCTCGACCCGACAGCCCACCCCGAAGAGCCGACCGGCCGCGGTCCGACGCTCGAACGCATCCTCGACCACCTCGACCCCGTGTTCGACGGCGACCTGCCGTCCAACGCCCACGTCCACGGACCGAAGGGCGTCGGGAAGTCGGCGGTCGTCGCGTCGCTGTTCGACCACCTCGCCAGCGCGCTCCCCACCGGACGGTCGGTCATCCACACCACCACGCGCACCGCCGCCACGCCGACGACCTCGTTCGCCTACGTCGACTCTCGTGACGCCCCGACCGAGTTCGCGCTCCTCCACGCGGCGCTCGACGCGCTCTGCGAGGAGCCGGTTCCGTCGCAAGGTGTCGGCGTCGAGGCGCTCCGCGAGCGGCTCGCGGAGTGTGTCGCTCACGACGAACACACGGTCGTCGCCGTCGACCACGTCGGCGAACCGGAGACCTACTCCGCGGCGACGGCGGTCGAGACGCTCGCGTCAGTGTCGCCGCACCTCTCGGTGCTCACCGTCGGCCGCGAGCCCCGCGACGACCCGAGTGCGGGCGGCGAGACGGACGGCGGCACCGCCGCGACCGACGCGACGTCAATCGCCGTCCCGGCCTACGAACGCCACAGCCTCGTCGACATCCTCGTCGCGCGCGCGTCCGACGGCGTCACCCGAAACGCGCTTCCCCACGAGGCGACGCGCGAGGTCGCCGAGTGGGCTGACGGCGACGCCCACGACGCGCTGTCGGCGCTCTACGGGGCGGCAACGCTCGCCGCCGCCGACGGCGCGGACACCATCGACACCGAGTACGTCTGCGCCGGCATCGACGCCGTCCCCGACGACGGCTGTTCGCTCGGCCGCGTGTTCGCGCTTGCCGAGAGCCGTCGCCGCGTCCTTCGGGCGTTCGTCGCGCTCGACGACGAGGAGACCGCCTCCGTGTCGGCGGCGACCGAGCACATCGCCGCGTCGCCGCGGGTGTCGCTGTCGCCCGCGACCATCCGGCGCGTCCTCTACGAGCTTTCGGACCTCGGAATCGTCCGGCGAGTCTCGGACTGTGACCCCACCGACGGCCCGGGGCGGCCGGCGACGCGGCCCGTCCCGAACTTCTCGACGCTGGCGTTCCGCGGGCTGGACGACGGCGAGCGCTGAACTGTGCGAGCGACGACTCGGCCGACTCACCCGCGCCGACTCACCTGCGCCGACTCATCCCGCCTCGCCCCGACCTGCGGCGCGCTTCTCCCCGACCGCTGAACCTTTTTCCCCCGTCTCCCAACTCCGGGTATGGTTCCGCCCCTCGTACTCGACATCGACGGGACGCTCACCGACGCGGAAGGCCACCTCGACCCCCGCGCGTTCGAAGTGCTCCCGACGTGGGACGCCCCCGTCATCCTCGCCACCGGCAAGGCGTTTCCCTACCCTGTCTCGCTGTGTCACTACCTCGGGCTCCCGCAGACGGTCATCGCGGAGAACGGCGGGGTCGTCCTCGCCGACGGCGAGGTGACCTACGCCGGCGACCGCGAGGCCGCGCAGGCCGCCGCCGACGAGTTCATCGCGCGCGGCGGCGACCTCGGGTGGGGCGACGCCGACACCGTCAACCGCTGGCGCGACACCGAAATCGCGGTCAACCTCGACGCCGACGAGGCGCTCCTCCGGGAGGTCGCCGCCGAGTTCGACCTCGAAGTCATCGACACCGGGTTCGCCTACCACGTCAAGACTCGCGGCGTCGAGAAGGGCGTCGGCCTCCAACACGTCTGTGAGACGCTCGACTACGACCCGGCCGACTTCGTCGCCGTCGGCGACAGCGAGAACGACGCCTCGACGTTCGGCGTCGCCGGGCGGTCGTTCGCCGTCGCCAACGCGGACGACGTGGCCAAAGAGGCCGCCGACACGGTGCTCGACCAGTCGTACATGGACGGCACGCTGTCCGTGCTCGAATCGCTCCGCGAAAACGAGTAGGCGTCCGCTCTGTCTCGCTCCGCACCGCTCTGTCCCGCTCCGCTCCGCCCCGCTCCGCCCGGCCGACGACATCGACCGGCGACGCAGACTACGGCGGTGCAGTCGCTCCGCCCGATGTGACTGGACCCGAACGGCCCGGTAGCGGAGCCGGACGGCGTCTCAGGCCGGTTCCTCGAAGGGGGCGAAGCGCCCGTTGATGTCCCACTCGTGGATGCAGTAGGCGCTTCCGACCTGTTTTTCGCCGTCCGCTTCGGCGACGAGCCACGTCGCGGCGTCGTCGTCCCAGCGTTCCACCCGACCACAGCGCTCGCAGACGCGTCGCGTCGGCCGTCGAAGTTGGGGTTCCATACGTGTGTGACCGGTTGCCGAGCAAAAAAGCCCATCGCCGTCGGCAGTTTCGCGGCCGGCCGCTGGGCCTCGCGTCGCCCCGCCAGCCGACCGACCTGCGGACGGATGTGCACGAGTCGAACACGACTCAGGTCGGAACCGATGGGACTTACGGGCCGGGGTGCGGAGTGTGCGCATGGGCTTTCACACCTTCGACGCCGACAGGGCGGCGAAACTGGACGACCCCGCGCGGTTCCGCTTCGTCTCCCGGGAGGAGCTCCTCTCGCACCTCGGCGTCGCCCCCGATAGCGTCGTCGCCGACCTCGGAAGCGGCACCGGCTTTTTCACCGACGAGGTCGCCCCGCACGTCGGGACGCTCTACGCCGTGGACGTACAGGAGGTCATGCACGACTTCTACCGCCAGAAGGGCGCGCCCGACACCGTCGAGTTCGTCACGGCCGACGTGGCGTCGCTCCCCTTCGACGACGGCCACCTCGACGCCGCCTTCTCGACGATGACCTACCACGAGTTCGCCACCGACGACGCGCTCGCCGAACTCGCCCGCGCCGTCCGTCCCGGCGGCACAGTGGTCGTGGTCGATTGGTCCACGTCCGGTTCGGGCGACGACGGGCCGCCGCTCGACGAGCGATTCGGCCTCGGGGACGCCGTCTCGGCGCTGGAATCGGTCGGATTTACGGTCTCTCACGCCGAGACGCGACGCGAGACGTTCGTCTGCGTCGCCCGGCGCTGACGCGAACGGCGTCAGCCAAACCGCCCACTTCGAAAACTGAACACTACTGTGGGAGATGTCGGCTTCTCCCCTACCTCGGGCACTAATCTCGGAATCTAATATTAATATCCTAGAGTAATTCGGAGAATATCAGGACAACGCTTACGGCGAAAGATATGGTATCATACATCATGGTACTACATAACTCAGTCATCGACGACTATCACCCGAAAGAGGGGTATTACGAATGTCGCTCCTGTCGCACGCGAACAGTCAGCGCGAGTTATCTGTCGGAGTGTCCCGACTGCGGCGGGTCGGTCCGGAACATCGCCGTCGCTCGCGAGTGACCAGCGACTCGCGCGACCGGCGCGTCACCGACTCCGAACAACTCGACTTCCTTCTCACGAGGCACACGGAGCGTCGTAGCCCCCGTCAGTCGCCCGCCGTGTCGCGCCGCCACGACGCGCCGCTCACGACTCGATAACGCCGGTGTAGCGGTCGACGAGCAGGACGACCGCCGCGCCGACGACTGCGGCCACGGCGAACGCGGCGTAGAGTTCGGTCGTCCACGACCGCCCCGCGTCGACGAGCGCGGCGGTGCTCTCTACCACCGGGGCGCGGAGCGCCCCGACGATGAGGCTCACGAGGAACGCCAGCGTCGCCCGGCGGTAGTGTTCGAGCGCCCAGCGGACGACGTGCGCGATGGTGAACAGGCCGACGACGGCTCCGAGCATGAACGTGACGACGACCGTGCCCGACTCGACGACGACCGACGGCGGCGCGCCGCCGGCGACGTCGAGGAGGCTGTCGATGAACGCGTTGAGCGCCGCGTTCATGTACTCGTACTGCCCGAGAATCAACAGGAGAAGCGACCCGGAGACGCCGGGGAGAATCATCGCGCTGACGGCGATTCCGCCGGCGACCGCAATCGCTGGCGGCGAGTGCCCGAACGCGCCGCCGCTCCCGCCCGAGGCGACGAACGCGAGGCCGAACCCGACGACGGCCGCCGCGATTTGACGCGGGCCGTCGAGCGACACTTGGGCATAGAGGACGACCGCCGACGCGGCGATGAGCCCGAAGAAGAAGCCGTAGGTGGGCACCGGCGCGTCGGTGAGCGCGATGTGGAGCACGCGCATCACGGACACGATGGCGGTGGCGATACCCGCGCCGAGCGCGAGCAGGAAGCCGATGTCGATTTCGCGCATCGCCGCGACCGCGTCGGCTCGGCCTCCGGGGACGACGACGCCGAGGACGCGTTTGATGCGGCCGGGCGTGATGGCCGTCACCGCGCCGATGAGCCGTTCGTAAATCCCCGTGATGAGCGCGATTGTTCCGCCCGAGACGCCCGGAACGGCGTCGGCGGCACCCATACAGACGCCTTTCAGGTAGATGAGAAGCCACGAGAAACGGGCTGTCGACCCGTCTGAGTTCCTCGACATTTCGTTGTCGGATGCTCTCTCGGCGAGGATATCAGTCCACCGTTCGACGTTGCGGCGCGCTCGGGTGTGAACCGTACTCGGAAAGAATCAAAGCTCACGGCGTGCACAGCTCTGTCAATGAAGCTCAGCATCATCGGTAGCGGGTACGTCGGCACGACGGTCGCGGCCTGCTTCGCGGAGCTCGGCCACCACGTCGTCAACGTCGACATCGACGACGATATCGTTCGGGCGTTGAACGAGGGCCGGTGCCCGATTCACGAGCCCGGTCTGGCCGAACTCGTCGAACGGCACGCGGGAGACCGACTCCGAGCGACGACCGACTACGACGAGATTCTCGACACGGAGGCCACCTTCCTCGCCCTGCCGACGCCGTCGAACGACGACGGCAGTATCGACCTCGGCGCGATGAAGGCCGCGGCGACGTCGCTCGGCGAGACGCTGGCGCGGAAAGACGGCCCGCACCTCGTCGTCACCAAGAGCACGGTCGTCCCGACGACGACGGTCGACGTCATCGGACCGCGAATCGAGGAGGCGTCGGGGAAACGTGTCGGCGAAGGGTTCGATATCGCGATGAATCCCGAGTTCCTCCGCGAAGGCACCGCCGTCGACGACTTCCTCGCGCCGGACAAGATTGTCCTCGGCGCACAGACCGACCGCGCGTACGAGCAGTTAGACGAACTGTTCGCCCCGCTCGTCGAACGCGCCGGGAACCCGCCGGTCGTCAAGACCGGCATCAGCGAGGCCGAGATGATAAAGTACGCCAACAACGCCTTCCTCGCGTCGAAAATCAGCCTCGCCAACGACCTCGCGAACATCTGTAAGGAGTTCGGCGTCGACTCCGCGGAGGTGTTGGAGACTATCGGCCTCGACTCCCGTATCGGGTCGGCGTTCCTCGGTGCGGGTCTCGGATGGGGCGGGTCGTGCTTCCCGAAGGACACGGCCGCCATCATCGCCGCCGCCCGCGGTCGGGGCTACGAACCACGTCTGTTGCAGGCCGCCGTCGACGTCAACGACGGCCAACCGGAGCGACTGCTCGACCTCCTCCGAGAGCGAATCGACCTCGGCGGCAAGCGCGTCGCCGTGCTCGGGCTCGCGTTCAAGCCCGGCACCGACGACGTCCGGACGTCGCGGGCGACGTTACTCATCAGTTCCCTCCTCGACGCCGGAGCCGGCGTCGTCGGCTACGACCCCGTCGCAACCGAGAACATGCGCGAGCGATTCCCCGACATCGAGTACGCCGACTCGGCCGCCGACGCGCTCGCGGGCGCCGACGCGGCGCTCGTCGCGACCGACTGGGACGAGTTCGCGGCGCTCGACGACGAGTTCGACGCCATGCGCTCGCCCATCGTCATCGACGGCCGCCGCATCGTAACCCGACGCGAGGGCATCGACTACGAGTCGCTCGTCTAAGGCTCTCCCACGAGTCACTCGTCTGAGTCGGCCCCGCAGACTGCTCCCGAACGGATTCTTCACTCTCTGTCCGATAGCCGCTGGTTAGTCCGAAAACGAGCGACTGGTCACCGTGTCGCAGAAGACAAAAAAAGCCGTCGGCGTCGCTGTTCGCTTCGTTACGGAGCGACCGCGACCGCGCCGGCGTCGACTGACGCCGAGACCGAAGCCGACGTCGACTCGTTCGTCTGCGAGTCGTCCGACGAGGAGTCGCCGGACAGGTCGAGTTCCTGTTCGTTCCGTTCGAGGGTGACCTGCACGGCACCGTCTTCGGCACCGTTGACGAGGCCCTCCTCGACGGCGACGTTCTCCGCCTGATAGGTGACGATGGTGTTGTTCCCGGCGACCGAGGTCGGCCCGGTGAACGCGTAGCCGCCCGTCGCGCGGACGCTGACGTTCGTGTAGCCGTTGTCCGGGCCGTACTCGTCGTAGCCGGTCGTCGCGTACGGGAGCGTCATCGTGAACTCACCGTCGGCGTCGGTCTGCGCCTGCTG
>ENA-ORDC01001068-ORDC01001068.1-marine-metagenome-genome-assembly--contig:-NODE-1068-length-22037-cov-3.000820_pt1 | contig 22037 bp, 18 predicted proteins | sample MGYA00237783_ERZ508515 | MGnify/ENA primary metagenome ERZ508515 (study PRJEB26186, sample SAMN06268792) | marine metagenome | isolation source: Eden Landing Ponds, San Francisco, CA, USA | place... | reverse complement strand
GGCCGCTGCGGCCGGCTCCGCCGCCACGGAGACCCCGGAGCGGGAAGCTCCGGCGGCCGACGCGGCGCCGGCGTCTGAGGTCGGCCGGCACATGCTGCTGGGCGCCGGGCTGGTCCTGCTGCTGCTGGCAGCGCTCGGCCTCGGCTACGGCCTGAGCACGCTGCTGCGCGGCGGCCCCGCGCCGACCGCTCCGGTGGCCGCGACCGACCGGCCGCCGGCGGAGCCGGCGACCGGCGTGGCCGCGCCCGCGCAGCCGGACGGCAGTGGCGCAGCCGCCGCGCCGGACGCGGCCGCGACGGCACAGGACGCGCCGGCCGGCACGGCCGCCGCGACGCCGAGCGACCCCAACGCCGGCGGCCCCACGGAGGCCGACGCCCCCTCGGGGTCCGACCCGGGGCCGACCCCCGCGCAGCCGACCGCCTCCACGGCCGGTCGTCCCGACGCCGGGGGCGCGGCGGCGCCGCCGGTCTCCGAATCGGCCTCCGAACCGGCCCCCGAACTGGCCGACGCGCCGCGGCCCGCCGGCAAGCCCGATGCGCCCGCGGCCGGCGTCGGCGGCTATCTGGTGCAGGTCGGCTCGCTGCCGACGCGCGCGGGGGCGGAGCGGCTCTGGCAGGAGCTGACCCGGGAGCATTCCGGCGTGTTCGCCGGCCTCCAGCTCGACGTGCAGCAGGCGCAGCTCGACGGCCGGATCGTCTTCCGGGCGCGCACCGGCGCGTTCGACGGCTACGACGCCGCCGCCACCTTCTGCGGCACGCTGCGCGCGCGCGGACTGGACTGCCTGGTGGTCAGGCGCTGAGGTCGGCGCCGGCGGACGCGGCGCCGGCCGCGCGGGCGACGGCGGCGACCACCTCGCCGATCTCCTGGGCGGCCTTGCGCCGGCTCGGCGTCAGCGCGCCGCGCCCGGGCAGATCGGCGACCGTCAGGCCGGCGTAGAACAGCTCGCGGAACACCAGCCGCTCGGAAATCCCGGCCACCGTGGTGAAGCCGATCCGCGCGGCCAGCAGCTGCAGCAGTTCGGCCGCGTCGCGTTTGCTGCGGGCGTTCAGCGGCGACATCCGGTTGCGCACGACGAGCCACTGCGCCGGCGCCCTGCCGTCGGCGATGCGCCGGTTGTTCTGGGTCCAGACCGCCTTGGTGTAGGCGCTGGGCGCGGCGGCGACGCGGCGCTGCACGTCGATCTCCGCCAGCGCGTCCAGGTCCAGGAAGCTGTCGCCCACCGGGGTCACCAGCAGGTCCGCCGCCGCGTGCGCGGCCTGCGAGGCCGGGTCGAAGGCGCCCGGCGTGTCGACGATCAGGTAGGTGCAGCCGGCCGCCTGGCGCTGCGCGTCGGCGACGCGATCCGCGGCGTCGCCGGCTTCCGGCTCGATCCGCAACTGCGGTGCCGGCTCGGCCAGCGGCGCGTCGGACCGCCGGGCGCGGGCGTGGCGGTGCGCCAGGTAGCGGCTCAGCGAGCCCTGGCGGCCGTCGGCGTCGAGCGTGGCCACCCGGTGTCCCTGGACCGCCAGCGCGGCCGCCAGATGCATCGCCAGCGTGGTCTTGCCGACGCCGCCCTTCTCGTTGCCGACGACGATCGTGCAGGGGCGTCCGCCGCCGCTTTCCGGACGCAGCGGCGGCGCGGGCGCGTCGGCGGCGGTCTCGGATGGTCCGGTCTCGATCACGGCGGCGGGGTCACGGCTAGAACAGCACCTTCCAGGGCTCGCGCTCCGGGTCCGCCGCGGCGTCCGCCGCCGGCGCGCCCGCGGCCAGCGGGTCGATCTCCGGCGGGTCGGCGTCGATCGGGGCCGTGCTGGCGCCCGGCATGTCCGGCGCCGCCGCGTCCAGGCTGGCGCGCAGCGCGGCGGCGCGGCGGGCCAGCGCCTCGCTCGCCGCCCGGGCGCTGACTTCGGCGCCGTCCGAGCCGCGGTGCACGGCGGCCCAGCGGCGCTCGGCCGGCAGGTAGACGCTGGCGACGATGGCCTCGTGCGGCAGGGCGGCGTCGAGCGACCGGCTGTAGGCCGGCACGCGGCCGCCGAAGATGCCGTGCAGCGCCGCCGAGCCGACGCCCTCGGCCAGCAGCCGGGCGGTCAGGGTGCCCAGTTCGGCATCGGCGCCGCCGGTGGCGAGAAACACCGCCAGGTCGAGTTCGGCGTTGCCCGCCGGCGCGTGCTCCAGGCGCGCCAGCACGGCGGCCGGGTCGCCGACCCGGGCCGGCCGCGCCGCGTCGTCCGGGGCTGGGGCGCCCCCGGCGTTGCTCCGCTCGCTCATCGCATGGCCTCGCAGCGACACGGCGCCTCGACGGGCGCCGCGCAGACGTCAGTGACCGGCGACAGTGTAGCGGCCGCGGGACCTGTCCGGCTACCCCAGTGCCGGCGCGGCGCTAGTCGGCGCCCGCCGACACCGGGAGCCCGCCGACATCGCGCAGCAGCCAGGCCGGTCCGCGTCCGCCGATCGCGAGCGCCGGCACCCAGTCGTGCGCCCGCCGCCGTGCCGGCGGGACCGCCCGTCGTTGCCGGGTCGGCCGCGCCGCGCGGAACCGCGACGCACGGTCCGGTGTTTCCAGCACCTCCTGACCCTGTCCCGAACACGGAGACCGTGCGATGCGAACGACCTTTTATCTGGCCGGTGTGCTGGTGGCGGCTGGCGTCGGCGTCGCGGCGGGCGCCGACGACTGCAGCGCCGAGGTGACGACGCACAAGGTCGACGACGACAGGACCATCGTCATCATCGAGCATACGCCGCGGGACGCACCGGAGTACCTGGAGGCGGTCGAAACAGTCGCGGAGCGGATTTCGATCAACGGTCAGGCGGATCTCGCCGAAGCGTGCGTCGAAAATGCGCGCGAGCACTGCCTGGACGGCGACGATGAGGCCGTTCGGGAGCACCTGACCGACGTCATCGACAAGCGGCGCGCCCGCCAGCAGTCGCCGGCGGCGCCGCTCAGGGCTCGACGTCTCAACCTGTGCGGAAGTCGAATGGTGGGCGCGCCTGGGATTGAACCAGGGACCTCCTCGGTGTGAACGAGGCGCTCTCCCGCTGAGCTACGCGCCCGGGAAGCCGTCGGTTAAGACGCTGCGCGTCCGCCGTTGCCGGCGGCCTCGACGGCGGCGGTCATTTAGGGCAGCCGCGCAGGCGGTGTCAAGCCGCGGCGGCCGGTCGGCAGGCCGCGGCTTGACGCGCCGACGTCGGGCAATGTCCGCGGCCGGGCGGCGGGCGCTTTGGCGCGCCGCCGGGTCGGCCGGCCGCGGCAAGGCGCGCGGTTTACGCGCCCTGTTCGATGGGTTCGATCTGCGTCGTCATCACCTGCAGCTTGGCGGCCAGCTCGCGCATCTCCTCGGCGCGGCCGTGGCCGGTCTCGGCCGCCAGCAGCAGCTGCGCCGCCGCCTGCTCCAGCGAGGACATCAAGCTATCGCGGTCCAAGGTCGGATCCTTTCCTTCGCCGTTGGGGCCATTCGCCGTTGGGGGCCGTTCGCCGGTTGGGTGGCGTCGTTCGGCTGCCGCACCGGAGGTGCCGCCGCGCGGCGGCGCCGGCACCCGGTTGCCGCATCCCGTCCCGGATGCCCCTGCGGGATGGCGGAATTGCGGCAGCCTCTCGGCGGTCTCGTGTCGGCGGTCTCGTGCGCCTTTCTTCGGCCACGCTTCGCCCTATTGTCCTGCGGGCGGGGACGCGCGGGCAAGTCGCCCGTGGTCAACACCTCGTGTACAGGAGTTAACGCATGCAGCGCCCCACCGTTCGATGCGCCCGACCCACGATCCCGCGCGGCGCCGTCCCGCGGCTGGCCGCGGCGGCGCTCGCCCTGGTGCTGGCCGGCGCGGCGCCGGCGGCGGCGCAGGACGAGCGCCCCGCCCTGGGCCTGGACTACGGCCTCTACGTAGGCGGCCTGCAGGCGCTGGACTTCTCGACCCGCGTCGAGCTGAGCCAGGCGCGCTACGACATCCGTTTCCAAGCCCGCACCGACGGCTTCATCGCCCGCCTGTTTCCCTTCGTGATGGAGGCGCGCAGCCGCGGCGTGCGCGCCGACGGCCGGCTGCGGCCGCAGCGCTACCAGACCGCCAACCGCTGGGGCAGCGACGGGGACAAGCGCTGGGTCGCGCTGGACTACCCCAAGGGCGCCGGCACCGGCGAGGTGGTGCCCGTCGTCGCCGCGCAGCCGCTCTCGGAGCAGGACGACCGGGCGATCGTGCCGCAGCCTGCGCGCCAGGCCACCGTCGACCCGATCAGCGCGATCTACGGCCTGGTGATCAACGCCGAGGCCGGCTGCGGCGGCCGGCGCGAGATCTTCGACGGTCGGCGGCGCTACAACATCGTCGCCGAGGACCGCGGCAACGCCACCCTGGAGCCCTCCGACTACGCGGTCTACGACGGCCCGGCCCGGCTGTGCCGCCTGACCGTCGAGATGGTCGAGGGCTTCTGGACCAAGTACGACATGAAGGACCGCTACCCGGACACGATCGACGTCTGGATGGCCCGGGTCGCCGACGGGCTGCCGCCGCTGCCGGTGCGCCTGGAGGCCGAGACGATGCTGGGTGGCCTGCGGGTGCACCTGACCGGCGTGCGCCGCGGCGCCGCCGCCGACCTGCCGGCGAGCGGCCTGTTCCCGCTGGCGGAGGCGAAGACGGACTAGCCGGGTCGGCCGCATGCAAATGACACGGCAGGCCGGCTTGTCCGCTCCGCCCCGCTTCGCTATCCGGGCGACCGGCGACCCACCACCGACTTCGGAGGCGTCCGAGATGACCGACTTCGCCGACCGCCGCTCCCCGATCCCGCGCCCGGCCCGGCCGTTGGGCGCGGCGCTGGGCGCCGTGCTGCTGCTCGCCGGTCCCGCCGCGGCCGCCGACGACGAGCGCACCGAGTCCGACGGCGGCGGCATGAGTGTCGAGAAGGCCTGGAGCAACGCCCGCGAGGACTGGCGCGCGCTGCAGGACGCCACCGGCGAGGCGGCGAGCCGGGCCCGGCGCGAGTTCGAGCAGTCCTGGCAGGAGCTGCAGGACGCGCTCAGCGGCTCCGAGGAGGCGGTGCCGCCGCCGGATCCGTCGGCGCCGGAGGGCGACGGCAGCTAGCGCACGCCGGCCGGCGCGGTCGCGCCGCGGCCTATCCCGAAGGAGGGCCCCGTTCGGCGCGGTTGCGCAGTGCAATGCAACGTGGTGAAACACGTCTTGATTGGCGCCGCGGCCCGCGCCTGTGGCAGGTGTCTCTGCCGTTCGACGCGCGGGTCTCGCCAGCCGGCGGGCGCGATCGACCGATGGCCGGGCATCCGAGAGTTCCAAGCCGATCGTGACCGACTCCACACTCGCCACCGCCGGTCAGACCGCCGGCCCCGACACCCCGGCGCAGGCGCTGGGCGTCGTCGTGCTGGCCGCCGGGATGGGCACCCGCATGCGCTCCAACCGGCCCAAGGTGCTGCACCCGGTCGCCGGCCGGCCGATGCTGCGCCACGTGCTGGACGCCGTGGAGGTGCTGGGGCCGCAGCGCTGCGTCGTGGTGATCGGCCCGGATCAGCAGGTCGTCGGCGAGCTGGCGGCGCCGTATGCCACCGCCGTGCAGCGCCAGCGCCTGGGCACAGGCCACGCCGTGCTCAGCGCGCGCGACGCGCTGGGCTCGCTCGCCGCTGACCCGAAGGCGGACGTGCTGGTGGTCTGCGGCGATACCCCGCTGCTGACGGCGGCGACGCTGCAGCGGCTGCAAACGGCGAAGGCCGATGCGCGCGCCGGCATGGCGGTCCTGGGCTTCCGCGCCGCCGATCCGGGCGGCTACGGCCGTCTGGTGACCGGCGACGGCGGGCTGCTGCAGCGGATCGTCGAGGCCAAGGACGCCGGCCCGGACGAGCTCGCGATCGAGCTGTGCAACGCCGGCGTGATGCTGGCGCGCGCGGACCTGCTGTTCGACTGCCTGGCCCGGGTCGGCAACGCCAACGCCAAGGGCGAGTACTACCTGACCGACACCGTGGCGCTGGCCCGCGACGCCGGCGCGCGCTGCGCCGTCGCGCTGGCGGACGAGGAGGAGACGCACGGCGTCAATTCCCGCGCCGAGCTGGCCGCGGCGGAGGCCGCGATGCAGCGCCGGCTGCGCCAGCGCGCGCTGGACGGCGGCGCCACCCTGGTGGCGCCGGAAACGGTGTTCCTCAGCGCCGATACCGAGCTGGCGCCCGACGTGACGGTGGAGCCGCACGTGGTGTTCGGCCCCGAGGTGCGGGTGGCGCAGGACGCGGTGATCCGGTCGTTCACCCACCTGACCGGGGCCCGCATCGGCCCCGGCGCCGAGGTCGGGCCGTACGCCCGGCTGCGGCCCGGCGCGCAGGTCGGCGAGCGCGCCAAGGTCGGCAACTTCGTCGAGATCAAGAACGCCGAGCTGCAGCGCGGCGCCAAGGCCAATCATCTGAGCTACCTGGGCGACACCACGGTGGGCGAGGGCGCCAACGTCGGCGCCGGCACCATCACCTGCAACTACGACGGCTTCCTCAAGTACCGCACGGAGATCGGCGCCGGCGCCTTCATCGGCTCCAACACCGCGCTGGTGGCGCCGGTCACGGTGGGTGCCGGCGCGATCGTCGCCGCCGGCAGCGTGGTGACCGTGGACGTGCCGGCGGATGCGCTGGGCGTCGCGCGCGCCCAGCAGAAGACCGTCGAAGGCGCCGGCGCGCGGTTCCGCCGCGCGCGCCAGGCTGCCAAGGACGCGGCCAAGGCGGACAAGAGTTCGGGCAAGCAGTAGGGACAAGCGGCCATGTGCGGCATCATCGGCATCGTCGGCAAGCATGCGGTGGCTCCGCTGCTGCTCGATGCGCTCAAGCGTCTGGAATACCGCGGCTACGATTCCGCCGGCATCGCCACCCTGGTGAACGGCGGCATCGACCGGCGCCGCGCCGAGGGCAAGCTCTACAACCTGGCGAACCTGCTGGACGACCGGCCGATCGACGGCACCACCGGGATCGGCCACACGCGTTGGGCGACGCACGGCCGGCCCAGCGAGAAGAACGCCCACCAGCACGCCAACGACCGGGTGGCGGTGGTGCACAACGGCATCATCGAGAACTTCCACGAGCTGCGCCGCGAGCTGGAATCGGCCGGCGTGACCTTCGAGACCGACACCGACACCGAGGTGATCGTGCACCTGGTCAGCGACGAGCTGTCGCGCCAGAAGTCGCCCAGCGAGGCGGTGTCCGCCGCCCTGAAGCGGCTCGAGGGGGCGTTCGCCCTGGCGGTGCTGTTCGCCGGCCGGCATGACCTGATCGTCGGCGCCCGGCGCGGCAGCCCGATGGCCATCGGCTACGGCGACGGCGAGATGTACGTCGGCTCCGACGCGCTGGCATTGGCGCCGCTGACCAGCCGGATCTGCTACCTGGAGGAGGGCGACTGGGTCGAGCTCACCGGCGACGGCGCCGTCGTGCACGACGAGCACGACCGGGTGGTGGAGCGGCCGGTCAAGCAGACGGCGATCTCCGGCGCGATGATCGGCAAGGGCGAGCATCGCCACTTCATGCAGAAGGAGATCTTCGAGCAGCCCAGCGTGATCGGCGACACGCTGAACACCTTCCTGAACCCGATGACCCGCGAGGTCACGCTGCCCGATCTGCCGTTCGACCTGGGCACCCTGCCGCGGGTGACGATCACCGCCTGCGGCACCGCCTATCTCGCCGGCATGGTGGCGAAGTACTGGCTGGAGGAGCTGGCGCGCCAGCCGGTCGAGCTCGACCTCGCCTCCGAGCTGCGCTACCGCCGGCCGCCGATGCCCGAGGGCGGGCTCACGACGGTGATCTCGCAGTCCGGCGAGACCGCCGAGACCCTGGGCGCGCTGCACTACGCCGCCGATCAGGGCCAGCGCACGCTGGGCATCGTCAACGTCGCCGAGAGCGCGATCGCGCGCGACAGCGAGGCGGTGCTGCAGACGCTGGCCGGGCCGGAGATCGGCGTCGCCTCGACCAAGGCCTTCACCACCCAGCTGACCGTGCTGGCGACGCTGGCGATCGCGATCGGCCGCGCCCGCGGCAGCGTCGACCGCGACACCGAGGGGCGCCTGACCGACGCGCTGATCGAGGTGCCCTCGCGGGTCTCAGAGATCCTGAACCACGACGAGCGCATCCGGCAGATCGCCGGCTGGGTCGCGGAGGCGCGCGACGTGCTCTACCTGGGCCGCGGCAGCCTCTACCCGATCGCCCTCGAGGGGGCGCTGAAGCTGAAGGAGATCAGCTACATCCACGCCGAGGGCTACGCTGCCGGCGAGATGAAGCACGGCCCGATCGCGCTGATCGACGAGGACGTGCCGGTGATCTGCTGCGCCCCCTCGGGCCCGCTTTTCGCCAAGATGGCCAGCAACGTGCAGGAGGTGATCGCGCGCGGCGGCCGGGTGATCCTGATCTCCGACCGTGAGGGCATCGACCGGGCCGGCGACGGCTGCGAGCACACCATCGAGCTGCCGGCCGTCGATCCCTTCGTGGCGCCGATCCTGTACGCCGTGCCGGTGCAGCTGCTGGCCTACCACGTCGCCGTCGCCAAGGGCACCGACGTCGACCAGCCCCGCAACCTGGCGAAGTCGGTCACGGTGGAGTAGCCGCGCCGGCCCTCGTCCGGCCCCGGGTGTGCCCGAGATCACATCCTGAAAACAACGACTTAGGTGGATGTGAGCGCACTCACATCATGTCCCCCGTCCGCCATGGACCCTGCGACCCGTCAGCCGACGAGGCCCTGACGGAAAGGAGGATCCGATGGCGAGCGACAACCTGCACACCAACGAGCAGTCCGAGACCCAGGACGACGAGGACGACGGCAACCAGGTCGAGATTGCGGTGTCGGTGGCCGACCAGCAGGCCGCGCTGGAGTTGCGCGGCGAGATCGCCGATGCCCTGCAGGCGAAGGCGGGCCTCAGCGAGGCGATGGCGAACGAGGCGCTCAGCCCCGGCGGTGCGGACCTCGCCGACTTCGGGGCCGAGGGCATCGGCGCGGTGATGGAGGCGGTCTACGGCAGCGACAGCGCCGCCGGGCTGAGCATCGGCGGCGACGACCGCGACGTGCTGCAGTCGGTGCTGGGCAACGGCGTGCTGGGCGACAACGGGGACGCCGGCGACGGCCGCGACGGTGGCGACGGCTTCGGCTCCGGCTTCGGGTTCGGCTCGACGCCCGGGTCCGACGGCGGCAGCGACGACGGCGGCTCCGGCATCCGTCCGGACTCGCGCCTGACCCAGAGCACCGGCGAGGGGTCCGGGTCCGCGCAGGAGCAGTCCGGCGAGCAAGGCTCCGGCGATGACGGCGGCCATGAAGTCCACATGGACAAGAACCGCGACAACGAGATCTACGTCACCGACGAGGACGGCAACGTCGTGCGGGAGTACGACGTCGAGCACGAGGGTGACGGCGAGCTGTCGGTCGAGCGGGTGGACAGCTCCGAGGGCGATAGCGGCACCTGTGAAGGCGAATGCGACATGGAGGGCTCGGACATCACCGGCGACCCGGACGGCGAGCCCGGTGAGGGCACCGGCTCGAACGGCGGCTCCGGCGAAGGGGCCGGGAACGGCACCGACGGCAACGGCGGCTCTGGCGAAGGGTCCGGCTCCAATGGCGGTTCCCAGGGCGGCGGTTCCCAGGGCGGCGGCTCCGAGAACGGCGGCTCCGAAGGCTCGGGTGAAGGCTCCGACGAGGGTGCCGACGAGGGCGAACAGCCCGACAGCGGCGACCAGGGCGAGCAGCCCGACAGTGGTGACGAACAGGAGAGCAGCACGCCGCAGCGCGGCCCCAACGACGCCGGCGGCGACCTGGTGATCGACTTCAACGTCGGCGGCGACGGCGGCACCACGCAGCCGGGCACCACCCAGCCCAGCCCGGTGGACCGCGACGGCAACGGCTCCGGCGGCCGCGTGGACGGGCCGGACTCCACCGACGGCACCACCCAGCCGGGCCCGCTCGACACCGGCGACGCCGATGCGGTGATCGACCTCGGCCTGGACGCCGGCCCGCAAGACGGCACGACGCAGCCGAGCCCGATCGATCCCGACGGCAACGGCGGCGGCCCGGTGCCCGACGTCGGCGGCGATCCCGGCACCGTCATGGCCGAGGACGACGACGACACGGCCACGATCTCCACCGGCGGCGACGCCACGACCGCGGCCTCCCAGGACTCATTGCAGGCCGGGCTCGACGGCCAGGACGTCGGCCTCGTGGGCAGCGCCGACGACGCCGGCGGGTCGGCCGACGGCCTGATCGGGCTCGGCTAGTTCGGGCGCGGCCGGGCCGTTTCCTCCCCTGCCTTTTTGCGCCCCGGGTCCCGCAGCGGCGGGGTCCGGGGCCTTTTTGTGGCGCGCCGCGGTGCCGTTGCGATGCCGCGGCACCGGCCTTACCTAGACGGCAGGCGGCCCGGCCGGTCGTCCGGCGGCGGCGCGGTCAATGCCACACCGGTTCACGTTGCGGCGGGGCCGGCGCTATAGTGCGACGCAGCCGCACCGGTTCCGGCCGGCAGACCGAGCCGGCACCACGACAGCACAACCATCCGCGGAGGACACCGCATGAGCCCCGACGCTTCCACCGGCGCGCAGGCGCCCAAGCTGGACGATGCCAAGCTGTTCCGCCAGCAGGCCTACCTCGACGGCCAGTGGCTGGACGCCGACGGCAAGGGGACGATCCAGGTCACCAACCCGGCCGACGACGGCCCGATCGGCACCGTGCCGGACATGGGCGCCGACGAGACCCGCCGCGCGATCGCGGCGGCGGACAAGGCCTGGCCGGCGTGGCGCGGCAAGACCGCGAAGGAGCGCGCCAACATCCTGCGCAAGTGGTACGAGCTGATCGTCGCCGCGCAGAGCGACCTCGCCCACCTGATGACCACCGAGCAGGGCAAGCCACTGGCCGAGAGCATGGGCGAGGTGCTGTACGGCGCCTCCTTCGTCGAGTGGTTCGCCGAGGAGGCCAAGCGGGTCTACGGCGACACCATCCCGCCGCACCAGAGCGACAAGCGCATCGTCGTCGCCAAGCAGCCGATCGGCGTCACCGCGGCGATCACGCCCTGGAACTTCCCGATCGCGATGATCACCCGCAAGTGCGCGCCGGCGCTGGCCGCCGGTTGCCCGGTGGTGATCAAGCCGGCCGAGCAGACGCCGTTCAGCGCCCTGGCGCTGGCCGAGCTGGCCGAGCGCGCCGGCATGCCGCCGGGCGTGCTCAACGTGGTCACCGGCGACGCCGAGGCGATCGGCGGCGAGCTGACCGCCAACGCGACCGTGCGCAAGCTGTCCTTCACCGGCTCCACCGCGGTCGGCAAGCTGCTGATGAAGCAGTGCTCGGACACCGTGAAGAAGGTCAGCCTGGAGCTCGGCGGCAACGCGCCCTTCATCGTGTTCGACGACGCCGACCTGGACGCCGCGGTCGAGGGCGCCATCGGCTCGAAGTTCCGCAACACCGGCCAGACCTGCGTCTGCGCCAACCGGATCCTGGTGCACGACGCGGTCTACGACGAGTTCGCCAAGCGGATCGCCGACAAGGTCGGGCAGATGAAGGTCGGCCAGGGCTTCGACGAGGGCGTCAACGTCGGCCCGCTGATCGACGAGCAGGGCCTGGCCAAGGTCGAGGAGCACGTCCAGGACGCCACCTCGAAGGGCGCCAAGGCGATCGTCGGCGGCGCCCGGCACCAGCTCGGCGGCACCTTCTACCAGCCCACCGTGCTGACCGACGTGACCACCGACATGAAGGTCACCCGCGAGGAGACCTTCGGTCCGGTCGCCCCGCTGTTTCGCTTTTCCAGCGAGGACGAGGCGGTGCGGATGGCCAACGACACCGAGTTCGGCCTCGCCGCCTACTTCTATTCCCGCGACCTGGGCCGCTGCTGGCGCGTCGGCGAGGCGCTGGAGTACGGCATCGTCGGCATCAACACCGGCATCATCTCCACCGAGGTCGCCCCGTTCGGCGGCGTCAAGGAAAGCGGCATCGGCCGCGAGGGCTCGAAGTACGGCATCGAGGACTTCCTGGAGATCAAGTACATGTGCATGGGCGGGGTGTAGAGGGAGCGCCCCTCCCCTTCACCCTGAGCGGCGCGGCCAAGCCGCGCATGTCGAAGGGCGCGGACGGGTCATAATCCGGCCGTGCCTCCTTCGAACCGGTGCCTGCGGCGCCGGCTCGGGATCAAGCCGGCGCTGCGGTCGCCCTCTCCATCGCGTAACTTCAATGCCGCGCCGGCCTGCGCTAGCCTCCGCCGCATTCGCAACCTCGCCGATCCGCAGGAGACCTCCATGGCCAGCTACGACTACGACCTCTTCGTCATCGGCGGCGGCTCCGGCGGCGTGCGCGGGGCGCGGATGGCGGCGCAGGCGGGGGCGCGGGTCGGCCTGGCGGAGATGGACCGCTTCGGCGGCACCTGCGTGATCCGCGGCTGCGTGCCCAAGAAGCTGCTGTCCTACGCGGCCCACGTGAAGGAGGAGATCGAGGACGCCCGCGGCTACGGCTGGACGATCCCGGAAGCGCGGCACGACTGGCCCACGCTGATCGCCAACAAGGACGCCGAGATCGACCGCCTCGAGGGCATCTACCGCAAGCTGCTGGCGAACGCCGGCGTTACGGTGCATGAAGGCCAGGCGCGGCTGATCGACGCGCACACCGTCGCCATCGCGCCGATCGAGGGCGGCAGCGCCGACACGGTCACGGTGACCGCCGAAACGCTGCTGATCGCCAGCGGCGGCCACGCCACCGTGCCCGACATCCCGGGCGCCGAGCACGGCTTTACCAGCAACGAGGCGTTCCACCTGGAGCGCCTGCCGGACCACGTCACCATCGTCGGCGGCGGCTACATCGCGGTCGAGTTCGCCGGCATCTTCCACGGTCTGGGCGCCGGCGTCACCCAGCTCTACCGCGGCGAGCAGATCCTGCGCGGCTTCGACGACACGGTCCGCGACACGCTGGCCGAGGAGCTGCGTAAGAAAGGCATCGACCTGCGCCTCCACAGCGACCCCGCGCGCATCGACCGGCGCGACGACGGCACGCTGCTGGTGACGCTGAAGGACGGCGCGACGCTGGAAACCGAGGCGGTGATGTTCGCCACCGGGCGCCGGCCGAACACAACCGGCCTGGGGCTGGAGCGCGCCGGCGTCGATCTGGCGCACGACGGCGCCGTCAAGGTCGACGCCCATTCGCGCTCGACCAGCGCGGCGAACGTCTACGCCGTCGGCGACGTCACCAACCGGATCAACCTGACGCCGGTGGCGATCGAGGAGGCGATGGCGGTCGTCGACACGCTCTACAAGGGCGCGCCGCGGCCGATGGACCACGCCGACGTGCCGGCCGCCGTGTTCAGCCAGCCGCCGATCGGCAAGGTCGGGCTGAGCGAGTCCGAGGCAGCGGCGCAGGGCCGCCGGCTGGAGATCTACCAGGCCAGCTTCCGGCCGATGAAGTACACGCTGTCGGGGCGCGACGAGAAGACCATGATGAAGCTGATCGTCGACGCCGACAGCCGCGCCGTGCTGGGGGTGCACATGGTCGGCCTGGACGCGCCGGAAATCGTCCAGGGCCTGGCCGTCGCGATCAAGGCCGGCGCCACCAAGGAGGATTTCGACCGCACCGTGGGCATCCACCCGACGGCGGCGGAAGAGTTCGTGACCATGCGCGAGCCGGCGCGGGTGGTGGAGAAGCAGGCGGCGGAGTAGGGGCGGGCGGCCCCGGGCGCGGGGCGCGCTTAGGGCAGGGTGCAGCACCGCAAGCGACGGTCTCACGCCGGCGCGAACCATACCTGTTCGGGTGCGCGCTTGCCGGCGAATTCGTCGAAAACGGACGGCTCGAAGCCGCACAGGCGTGCGGTCCCGGCGTCCAGCCAGTCGACGAACACGGGCAGGATCGTGCCGCCGTCGTTGCGAACCAGCGCCTGCATGCGCTCGTACAGTTCCGCGCGGGCGGCTGGGTCCGGCTCGGCCCGAGCCTCGGACAAGAGGCGGTCGAACTGGGCGTTTGACCAATCCGTCTCGTTCCATACAGCTCCGCTGGCGTAGACCACTGAGAAAATCATGTCCGGGGTCGGCCGCCCTGACCACATGGACGCGCACCAGGCGCGCCGCCGCCACACTTCACTCCAGTAGCCGTCGGCAGGATGCCGCCGGACCTCGATTTCAAGGCCGGCGGCCTGCGCGTGCGCCTGGATCGTCTCCGCAAGTTCAATTCCACGCGCCGGCACCGGCGAGGAGTGCAGAGTCAGGCGCCGCTCGACACCGGCCGCGGCCAGCAGCGCGCGCGCCCGCTCAGGATCATGTTCACGCGCGGGCAGGTCCGCCGCGGCGGCGCTGGACGGCGCGATCGGATGGTCGTTCCCGACCCGCGCGTAGCCGTTGTACACGTCACGGGCGATCCGCTCGCGATCCACCGCGAGCTTCAACGCCTCACGCACCTTGCGGCTGTTGAACGGCGCCTCGTCCACCTGCATGGGCAGCGTGACGTGACCCCCGCCGCGACTAACGAACAGCTGCAAGCCCGGCTCCGTCTCGATCCGCGGAGCGGCCACCGGGTCTACGTCGCTGATCAGGTCGACTTCGCCCGAGCGCAGCGCATTGGTTCTGGCTGTGGCATCGTTGACGCCGAGAATGCTGACCGCGTCCACGTACGGGCGGCCGTTTTTCCAATAGTTCGGGTTCCGCCGACCGCGCCAAACGATTCCCGGCTCGAAGCTCTCCATGACGAATGGGCCGGTCCCGGCGCCGTCCGTGGGCGATCCGTCCGCTGGCTGGATCAGCAGGTGGTAGTCAGTCAGCACGTAGGGAAAGGTGGCATGCGAGGCGCTCAGAGCGATCTCGAAGGTTCGCGCGCCGCGCCGCTCGATTCGGTCGACGATCTGCAGGTAGGGCCGGGCGCCGGAATTGACCTCCGGAGTCCGGTGCCGGTTCAGGGTCGCGACCGCATCCGCCGCTGTCAGGGAGCGGCCATTGTGGAACTCGACGCCTGGGCGCAGTTCGAAACGCCATGTCCGTAGGTCGGAACTGGCTTCCCAGGACTCGACCAGCGCCGGCTGCAGATCTCCCGTCGGACCAATCTCCAGCAGCGTATTGGCGAAGGCGTATCCCACAATGCTTTGGTAGTTGCTGTAGAATGTGGCCGGATCGAGGGTGTCCGACGTGCTGGCGCCTGCCACGCCGGCCCGCAAATGACCGCCGCGACGGGATGCCGAGTCCGCGCGAAGCGGCGTCGTACGACAGCCGGTCACGACGCCGAGCGAGCCGAACAAGATCTGCCGGCGGCTCAATCGCCTCTGTGCCATTGAAGATACCAGGCAAACCTTTAGTGATAACTTCCGGTTATCAATGACAGCGCCAACAGAATTTATGTCTGGCTGATTAGTACTTCAGGGAAAGTAAGTCCGCTCTGTCGATTTGGTCGCAGTAACAAATTTCGCTTCGACAGAACAACACTTATCCCGAACCGATTCTACGGATTATGGACTTGCCAGCGGCAGCCGAATGCCAGGGGATTGAACGCCAGTCGAACATTCGACAGCTAGGGATTGTTTGCGAGCAATTGGGCCTACTGTTCAAGCCGTTACCGGCATGTCGAACGGGCGCCCCAAACACGGGAAGCGTATCTTGACGCCTAAAGTATAAGTAGTATGATAACCGGAAGTTATCTGTTACGTGTTTTCGTTTTCTTCAGTACAAAGGCTGGTTCCAGGCCCGCTCTATGGGGAATGCAAAGCCGTTCATCTTCATGACGATCGCGGTGTTGGCATGGGGGGTCTACCCGCTCGGAATGAAGATGATTGCCACCGCAGGCAGCATTCCGGTGGGCATGATCCTCATGAAGACGTGGGCCAGTCTGGCGGCGTTGCTCACCCTGTTCGCACTGGTCATGTGGCCGGGGGTGCCCTTCCGTGGCCGGCCACTGATCCGAACCGTGGGCCGGGTGATTCTGGCCTGGCCCACCAATCTGGTGGTGGTCGTCGCCGTGCCCTTAACGGCTGCTCTCTATTACTTTCAGTTGCTGAGCTTCCAGAAGGCTGGACTGGGCGACGTCACGGTCACGATCGTTATTGAACTTTGGCCCGTTCTCGCGGCCCTTCTGCTCACCGTCGCCTGTTCACCGCGCGTCCGGCTGATCGACCGGGCCGACTACGGGCTGAAGGCCGGCGATACGATCTACTTGGTCCTGTCGCTCGTCGGCTACTGCATCCTCGTGTTCGCGCATACCCGGGGAACCGGGCAACGCGTGTCGCTTGAGGCGCCGCCGTTCTGGCTGGCCACCGCGACCGCCGCGTGCGTATTGCAGGCGATGGTCACCACACTCTGGTATGCCGTGTTCGAGCAGGTGCGCAAAGTACTGCCCGATCGCGAGCGGGGCCGCTGGATTGCAGCTGTCGTCGTGGAGGCGGTGCAGCGCCCCGGCATTCTTGTGGTTCTGCTGCTGCTCCACGTCGCCGGTGCACCGATCCTAGACAACACGCTCGTTTGGGATGGCGAGATGATGCGCCTGACCGCGCTCTACGCGGTCATCGTTCTGGCGTTCGGCAACGTGTTTTTCATGCTCGGGCTCGGTTACGCGGAACGGGCCTCGATCACGTTCCTTTGGTACCTCATGCCGGCCTTCGCCATTCTGCTCCTGAGCATCTACAACGCCCGCTGGCTGACGGGATTCGAGGTCAGCGCCGCCATGCTCATCATTATTATCAATGTTTTTCTCAATATAAATGTACCATTCATCTGGGCACTAAAGGGATTTTTCTTCGGTTTAGCGGCGCTTGGCAGCATATGTTATTTTGTCGATCCGATGGAAGGTGAATTCTATTATAGTCTGGCCTCTCTTCCGGCCATATTCTATGGCCTGTTGGCAGCCTATGCGTTGACCAGATTGCAATCTCGGTTGTCCGACATTCAAGCCGACCTGCTCGATCTAATGAAAAAGGTTCCTACACTGATCAATCGCATTCCATGGACGGCTGGACAGGTGTTGCTGCTGTACGTTCGGCTCGTTGGCCAGTTGATCGTTCGGGACGTCGCGTCCAAACCCGATCATGACGAAAGCGCCCACCTTGCACGTATCGTCCGATGGCGTGCGCGTACGCTACGTGCGGCCGAGCAACACCCGGAAATGAAAGCCGAGATCCTAGATATCGTCTCCAACGGCGACCGGATCACTGCGCGGCATGGTCAGAAGTTGACCATAGGCGAATTGATATCGCTGTTGTCGCTGCTCATGATCACTGTCGTGTTCAATATCATCTACCGCGATCCCAGCGTTGCTGGCGACATCTTCGCGGTCAGTCTTTCCGCGGCGGCGATATTCGTGTTTGCCCTGATCCTGGAGTTCGACAAACTGCGCACGAATGAGGCTTTCCTGGTCGCGGTGATCCGCCGGACCTACCAGGACTTGGGGCGCCAGGGCCTGCGCCTGAAGGACAAGGAGAAGCGACCGTTCTGGGGGGTCAGAACGCCGGCCGGCAGCATTCAAGCGCACAACCGCGAGGCCGTCATCGTGATCGTCATCCTGCTTGCTCTGACGATCGCGGCCGTGACCTATCTGATCCTGGCCTCGCGCGGAGTGTTGGGTCCGGTCGGGGTGCCGGTGGCTGGTTAGGTGATGTTGGCTTAGGGTTGCCCCAGTTTGCCTGAGCGGTGGACGTCACCTTCCCGGCGCTTACAGCCTGACACCAATGGCCTTCCACAATGACGCATGGAGGCCATCCGGTCCGCACCCCTTTACAAACGCACTCCGCTGGCGTTTTGTCGGTGCGACGCGCGGTTGCGCGCCACTGTGGAAGGTGTGTCCTGCAGCCGGGCGACGCGGCCATCGAGGGACATCCGAACGCGAGCGGGACGAGGGACATGACCCAGCACCCCACCTGGACCCCCGAGAGCTGGCGGCAGAAGCCGATCCGGCAGGTGCCCACCTATCCGGACGCCGCGGCGCTGGCCGAGGTGGAGCGGCAGCTGGCGCAGTTTCCGCCGCTGGTGTTCGCCGGCGAGGCGCGGCAGCTCAAGGAGCAGCTGGCCGACGTGTCGGCGGGCCGGGCGTTCCTGCTGCAGGGCGGCGACTGCGCCGAGAGCTTCGCCGAGTTCCGCGCCGACAGCATCCGCGACACCTTCAAGGTGCTGCTGCAGATGGCCGTGGTGCTGACCTTCGGCGCCGCCTGCCCGGTGGTGAAGGTGGGCCGCATGGCGGGCCAGTTCGCCAAGCCGCGCTCGTCCGACACCGAGACGCAGAACGGCGTCGAGCTGCCGGCCTACCGCGGCGACATCGTCAATGCCATCGAGTTCGACGAGCAGGCCCGGCAGCCCGATCCGCAGCGCCTGCTGCGCGCCTACAACCAGTCGGCGGCCACGCTGAACCTGCTGCGCGCCTTCGCCCAGGGCGGCCTGGCCGACCTCAACAAGGTACACCGCTGGAACCTCGAGTTCGTCTCCGGCAGCCCGCAGGGCGAGCGCTACGAGGAGCTGGCCCAGCGGATCGACGAATCGCTCGCCTTCATGGAGGCCTGCGGCATCACCAGCGAGAACGTGCCGCAGATGCAGGAGACCGACTACTACACCAGCCACGAGGCGCTGCTGCTGAACTACGAGCAGGCGTTCACCCGCGTCGATAGCCTGACCGGCGACTGGTACGACTGCTCGGCCCACATGATCTGGATCGGCGACCGCACGCGCGCGCTCGACGAGGCGCACGTCGAGTTCCTGCGCGGCATCAACAACCCGATCGGGCTGAAGTGCGGTCCGTCGATGGAGCCGGACGAGCTGGTCCGGCTGCTCGACACGCTGAACCCGTCGAACGAGCCCGGCCGGATCACGCTGATCAGCCGGATGGGCGCCGACAAGGTGGCCGAGCGGCTACCGCTGCTGGTGCGCGCGGTGCAGAAGAGCGGTCACCAGGTGGTCTGGTCCTGCGACCCGATGCACGGCAACACCCAGAAGGCCGGCAGCGGCTTCAAGACGCGCTCGTTCGATCGCATCCTCAGCGAGGTGAAGTCGTTCTTCGCGGTGCACCGGGCCGAGGGCAGCTACGCCGGCGGCGTGCACTTCGAGATGACCGGCCAGGACGTCACCGAGTGCATCGGCGGCGCCCAGGCGATCAGCGAGGAGCGCCTCGGCGACCGCTACCACACCTACTGCGACCCGCGGCTGAACGCCAACCAGGCGCTGGAGCTGGCGTTCCTGACGGCGCAGGAGCTCAAGGCCGAGCGCCAGGCGAAGAACGGCGGCGGTCTGGCCGCGGCGTCCTAACCGGGATCGCGGCCGCACGGCTCCTGCGGGGGCGGTCGGCCGGCCCAGCGACGGGAGAGGCAACGCGGTGGCCGACGAGGGCAAGAGGCCGGACCCAGCCGATCCGGCGGACTCCGTCACGGAGGCCGGCCCGGGGTCGGACGACGCGCGGCGCCGGCCGGCGCGGGTCTGGCCGGCCGACGATCAGGGCATCGCCGACTGGACCGACGTCTACTTCCGGCGCACCAAAGAGGCGGTGAGCCGCTTCGGCGACTGCCAGGTCACCTACGCGCTGTTCATGCGCCGGCCGGTGGTCTCGGCCCCGCGGGTGGCGCTGGATTGGCTGCAGAGCGTGGCGAAGCGGCGCGGCTTCGAGGTCGAGATCGACCTGCGCCATCCCGAGGGCAAGTGGGTCGGCGCCGGCGAGCCGATCCTCTACGTCACCGGCCCGCTGTATCACCTGGTCGACCTGGAGACGATCTTCCTGGGCAAGCTGGGGCCGCCGTGCGTGGCCGCCTACAACGCCTACACCATGTGCTCCGACCTGCCGGGCGTGGCCTTCCTGGCGATGGACGCGCGGCACTGCGCCGGCACCGAGATGGCCGACCTAATGGCCTACGCCGCCTACGTCGGCTCGGAGCGGGCGAAGCGCGAGGTCAGCGCCGTCGGCTTCGTCGCCAACGCCACCGACGCCACCGCGCACTACTTCGGCCAGGCCGGCGGCAAGGGCACCATGCCGCACGCCTTCATCGGCTACGCCGGCTCGACGCTGAAGGCGGCGCGGATGTTCGTCGAGGCCTTCCCGGAGGAGGCGCTCACGGTGCTAGTCGACTACTACGGCCGCGAAATCACCGACAGCCTCGAGGTCTGCCGCGCCTTCCCGGAGAAGGCCGCAAGCGGCGAGATCTCGGTGCGGATCGACGTCGCCGGCAGCCGCTTCATGGAGGGCATGGACCCGGCCGCCTCGTACCGCGTGCTGGAGCGCAACAGCCCGGACTGCATCCGCGGCTACCGCACCGAGGACGAGCTGCGCTACCTGGTCGGCGCCGGCACCAGCGCGGCGGCGATCTGGCGCATGCGCGAGGCGCTGGACCAGGCCGGCTTTGCGGACGTGAAGATCGTCGCCTCCTCCGGCTTCGGCCCGGCCAAGTGCCGGGTGATGGCGGAGGCCCGGGCGCCGATCGACGTCATCGGCACCGGCAGCTACCTGCCGGAAAAGTGGACCGAGACCTACGCCACCGCCGACGTCGTCGAGTACGACGGCAAGCCCAGCGTCAAGCTGGGCCGCGAGTTCCTGCTTAGGAAATAGCGCCGCCGGCCGTCATCCTGAGCCGCGGTCCTGAGCCCGTCGAAGGGCTGCGAGTCGAAGGGGGTCACGGCGTTTGGCCTGCTTCGAGACGCGGCCCCGGCAGGCCGCTCCCCGGCATTAGAGGGACGGCGCTAGCTAGCCCGGACCTCGTCCCCGACCACCCGCAGACGCATCGGGCGCAGGCGGCCCGGGTGCATCATCGGGGTCGCGGGGGTGTAGTCCTCGATGGCGATGCACTGGCGGATCGCCGCGCCGCCGACGGTCAGCGGGAAGATTGCGAACTCCTCCAGCACCGCCGGCGCGCCGCCGAGGGCGTCGGGGATGTCGACACGGCCGTACACCGGGGCCCGCGTCGCGGCGACTCGGCGGTAGCTGTCGCGCCAGATCTCCGGCTCGCTGGCCTGCATCGCCATCTCCTCCAGCGTGCGGCCGGTGAAGTCGATCCGGCTCATCTCCACCACCAGGGTGCCGACCAGGCGGTAGCGCACCCGCACGGTCTCTGGCTCGAAGTCGACGACGACGACGTTGGGCAGCAGCTCGGGGAAGTCGGCCGGGTCGATCGTCGCGCGGTCCGCCATGCCGGTCCCGGCGCGCGCCCGCCAGTACGCGTCGAAGCCGCGCACCCGCTGCGAGGTCATCGCACTCACGTCGGACCAGATTGGCATGCGCCTCGCCCCACACCTCTGCCGCGGCGCCCGGCCCGCCGTCGTGCCCCCCGGGAGTCCTCGGGGGCACGTGGCGCCGCCGCGAACGCTTCCCCCTCGAAAGGTGATAGTCCTGTAAGGTTAACGGGCGGTTACCGGGGAATCAGCGGCCGCGGCGGCGTCAGCCCTGGCGCCGGGCCTGGCGCAGCAGCGTCTCCAGCCGGTTCAGGAAGGCCGAGCGATCGGCCTTGGCGAAGGGTCGCGGACCGCCGGTGACCTCGCCGGTCTCGCGCAGGTGCTGCATCAGCTCGCGCTGCGCCAGCGCCATGCCGATGCCGGCCTGGCTGAACGCGTCGCCGTTCGGCTTGATCGCGTGCGCGCCGGCCTCCAGGCAGCGCGCCGCCAGCGGGATGTCGTTGGTGACGCAGACGTCGCCGCGGCCGATCCGGTCGGCGATCCAGTCGTCGGCGGCATCCGGGCCCTCGGCGACGAACACCACCTCGACCAGCGGGTCCCGGCTGGGCCGCACGCCGCCGTCGCTCACCAGGTAGGTCTTGAGCTGGTGGCGGGCGGCGACGCGCAGCGTCTCCTCCTTCACCGGGCAGCCGTCGGCGTCGACGTAGATCGCGGTCATCCCTGTCGGCTCTCTTACGGGCGTGGCATTCGAGACGGCCCCGCGGGCCGCCTCAGCATGTGCGGTGCAGGCTCCGAACGCCACAGGCTCATCCCGCGCCGTGCCGCAGGCGTCGTTCGACACGCGCCTGCGGCGCTACTCAGGATGACGGTGGGGAGGAGTCAGCGCGGCCGCATATCGCGGGCCCATGTGCGGCGCCGGCTGGGGCCGACACACCCCGGCGCTTGCCCGCCGTTCGGCAGGAGCATAAGTAGGGCGCAGGCGTCCTCCAGCCCACTCCACCGCAACCGGAGACCGCATGGCCGACGCAAACGCCGACCGCCTGGGCCTCGCGCTGGCGC
>ENA-ORDC01001062-ORDC01001062.1-marine-metagenome-genome-assembly--contig:-NODE-1062-length-22122-cov-10.979814_pt1 | contig 22122 bp, 16 predicted proteins | sample MGYA00237783_ERZ508515 | MGnify/ENA primary metagenome ERZ508515 (study PRJEB26186, sample SAMN06268792) | marine metagenome | isolation source: Eden Landing Ponds, San Francisco, CA, USA | place... | reverse complement strand
TCTCAGATTCCGTCTCCGGGTTCTTGCTCTCACAACCCGTACCGATTATCGGCACGGTGGGCCGTTACCCCACCGTCAACCTAATCGGCCGCAGCCACGTCCTACAGCGTCGGAACATTTGCACGTCTCGGCATTCCAGCCTGAGACGGGTATGAACTATTAGCCTCAGTTTCCCGAGGGTATCGTTCTCTGTAGGGTAGTTTGGCCACGTGTTACGGAGCTATTTGCTACGAGTCTGAACTCGTACAACTAGCATGGCTAAGTCGGACCCCGATAGCAATGGCCTCCGGCAGGATCAACCGGAATGGGCTCACTCCATGTGGAGTGAGGGGTGGCGGGAAACGTAATGTTTCCGCGTCGTAAAGACCACTGAGGTCCAAGGTGGTGGTTCGGGCCGCCCGATCGACCGGGTGTCACCGAACCACCGAGGCTCACATCAGATTCCGTCTTACGGCGGACCGCAGGGGGGGAATCCTCATGTTTCGTCCGGACTTGAACCGACGACGGCGATCCATATAAGCCCGTTGATCGGGCCGCGTGATCGCCCTCGAAGGGCGTACAGTCCGGGGCCGAGGGCATCGTCGCCCTCGCCGCCTTCGCATTACCACCGAACGCCCTTATACACTTAAGGGCGTCGGAAGCGTCCCGCCGCCGGCAGTCGATTTGACACCAACCGAACGGGAGTCCAGTTGGCGTCGTCGACGCCGACGACGCGTGTACTACGACACAGACCGGTGTGATAGATAAGGCCGTCGAAGTAGAACGCCCCACGTCAATGGATTTCATGGGTCGAGAGAACGGTGTCGCGCGGCTGGAGGCCGGTCGATCATCCCTCGCTCGCACGGTCGGTCTCGCCGGGGAGCGGCCGCGCGGGCAAACGTGATCAGCGAACGAACAAAGCCCTGTCGGCACTACTCAGCGGCGCCCCGGGCGTGGTGGCGACTCACTCCTCGAGGTGTTCGATGCCTTTCTTCGAGACGTTGCCTTTCGTGATCTGATCGCCCATCCAGTCGGGTTTGTCGTCCGGTGCCTCCTGCTCCCAGGCCCACGCGTCGAAGATATGGACCTTGTCCGTCCCCTTCTCTCGGAGCCGAATCTCCGTCGGGTTGGCCTCGGCATCGCTCTCCGAACTGGCCGGGTCCAGCCGTCGAGCCGCCTTGAGCGCGGCCTGCCGTGGCATGTTCCCCGAGAACACGCTGTCCTCTGCACCGTCCTCACGCATCACGAAGTTCCGCTTACCGTCCTCTCGTACCATGATTTTGCACCTCTATGCGAATCGAACACATGCCACAACATAAATATATCGGCAAAACGAGGGCTCGGACGGCCGCCGCCGTATAAATGCGGGGCGACGCGGCGCCAGCGAGGCACTGGCGGGAACGTCCGTTCGACAGTAGACAACCTTATGTGTGTCCTGCGGCGAAACAGGGCTAGACACCCCCGATGGTCCGGAAAAAGAAGCTCAGTCCAAGCGGCGCCAAGGACGAGAACGGCGAATACCACAACGTCCACGTGAATCTGCACGAAGACGAACTCGCCGTGGCCGGGATGGATATCGGCGACGAGGTGTTCGTCCGGGTGCGCGACGGGAAGATCATCATCCAGAAAGCCGATCCGGACGACGTCGAACACGACTTCTAACCGATGACCGTCCGCGACCGTGAGGGGAACGAACGGGCGCGTCACGGGGCCCCGGAGTGGGACCCATGAACGCGTACGACCTCTGTAAGCCCCTCCTGTTCGCGCTCCCCGCCGAGACGGCCCACCGAGCCACCCACCACCTCCTCCGGAGTGTCCAGCACACACCGGTCGAGGACCTGCTCTGTGGCCGGTACACCGTCGACGACGACCGACTCCGAGCCGAGGCGTTCGGCCTCGACTTCGACAACCCCGTCGGCGTCGCCGCGGGGTTCGACAAGAACGCCGAACTGCCCTCGGTCCTCACCGCACTCGGCTTCTCCCACGTCGAAGTCGGCGGCGTCACCGCCGAACGCCAACCCGGCAACCCGCGCCCGCGCCTCTTTCGCCTCCCCGAGGACGGCGCGCTCATCAACCGGATGGGGTTCAACAACGAGGGCGCCGACCGGATCGGCGCCCGCCTCGACGACGCCGACCTGCCGGACGCCCCGGTCGGCATCAACATCGGCAAGTCGAAATCCACGCCGCTCGACGAGGCGCCCGACGACTACCGCTACACCTACGACCGCGTGGCCGACGCCGGCGACTACTTCGTCGTGAACGTCTCCAGCCCGAACACGCCCGGACTGCGCGAACTCCAGCACCGCGAGTCGCTCGAACGCATCCTCGGCGGCCTCGTCGACGCCGGTGCCGACCCACTGCTGGTCAAACTCTCACCGGACCTCGCCACACCGGCCATCGAGGAGGCGCTCGCCGTCGTCGACGACCTCGACCTCGCGGGCGTCGTCGCCACGAACACGACCATCGAGCGCCCGCCGGGGCTCCGGAATCCGAACCGGGCGGAGCGGGGCGGCCTCTCGGGGAAACCGATCGAAGAGCGGGCGACGGGGACGATCGAGTTCATCGCCGAACGCACCGACGTACCCGTCATCGGCGTCGGCGGCATCACGGACGCCGAGGGCGCCTACCGCAAGATTCGCGCGGGCGCGAGCGTCGTCCAGTTGTACACGGGGCTCGTCTACGAGGGGCCGAGCCTCGCACGCGAGATCAACCGTGGCCTCCTCGATCTGCTGGAGCGCGACGGATTCGATTCGATAGAAGAAGCGGTCGGCGCCGACCTGTAACCCGTCTCAGTTCCGCACAATCACGACGGTGTCGCCTGCCTCGACCATCTCGCCGTCGCCCGTGTACTGCCGTTCCTCCTCGATTTCGAACATCTCGCCGTCGAGTTCGGCGTCCGCGGCGTGGAGGCGACCGTCGATCACCTCGTAGTCGCCCGCGGCGATGGCGGCCTCGATATCGGACACCCGACTCCCGAACTCGGGGCCGACGAGCGAGTAGTCGAGGTCGACGCCGGTCACGACGGACTCCACGGGCGGTTCCTCCTCGACCGACTCCAGCTCGCCGACGTGCATCACGCGCTCGATGTCGTCGGCGAACGCCTCGACATCGCCGTACACCCGCACGGCGTCGACGCTGGCGTTCATCGACAGCTGGTGATCCGTCTTGTACTTCCGGAGCGCGCCGACGACGTCCATCGCCCGCTCGCCGGCCGGTAGGTCGGCCTCGACGCCGAGCGGTTCGGGCCAGTCGGCCGTGTGGACGCTCCCGCCGCCGTACATGTCCCGCCAGAGTTCCTCGGTGACGTGGGCGAGGATGGGCGCGAACAGCGTACAGAAGCGACGGTGCGCCGTCTGGAGCGTGTAGGCAGCCGAGGGGTCGTCGCCGTCACGGAGGCGCTGCTTCGCGATTTCGAGGTAGTCGTCACAGAACGTGTGCCAGAAGAAAGACCGGAGCTCGTCGCGGGCCTTCGAGAACTCGCGGCGCTCGAAGTAGCCGGTGATCGTCTCGATCCGGTCGTCGAGTTCGGCGAGCATCCAGCGGTCGATCTCCCGGAGGTCGGGGCGGGAGAGCCGCTCCTCGGGCGTCAGATCGTCGACGAGCTTCGAGGCGTTCCAGAGTTTGCGCATCAGGCGCTCGCCCGCCCGTAGCCCCTTCTCCTTGTACGGCAGGTCGTCGCCGACGGCGCTCCCGGCGGCCCAGTAGCGCGCGGCGTCGACGGGATACTGCTCCAGCACCTCGTCCGGCGAGACGATGTTGCCGAGCGACTTCGACATCTTCACCCGGTTCTCGTCGAGGACCATCCCGTTGATCATCACGCTGTCGAAGGGCACCTCGCCCGTGTGTTCGTAACACTTGACGACGGTGTGGAACAGCCAGAAGGAGATGATGTCGTGGCCCTGCGGACGCATGTCCATCGGGTAGAGTTCGGGGCGCTCGATCACCATCTCTTCACTCCCCTCGTCCCAGTCCCACCCCGCGTTGATCAGCGGCGTCAACGAGGAGGTGGCCCACGTGTCGAACACGTCGTCCTCGGGGACGAACTCGTCGTGCCCGCAGTCGGGGCAGGCGTCGACCGGTGGGGCGTCCGAGAGCGGGTCGACCGGCAGTTGCTCGCGGTCGGCGACGATCTCCTCGTCGCACTCCGCGCAGTACCAGACCGGGAACGGGATGCCCGAAGAGCGCTGGCGGGAGATGGACCAGTCCCACTGGAGCCCCTCGATCCAGTTGCGGTACCGCGTGAACATCTTCTCCGGATACCACTCCATCTGCCGGCCCGCTTCGAGGTACTCCTCTTTCTTGTCGAGCAGTTCGATGTACCACTGCTCGGTGACGAGGAACTCGATGCTCGACCCGCAGCGTTCGTGGACGTTGACGGTGTGGGTGATCGCCCGTCGGTCGAGCAGGGCACCCGCGTCGTCGAGGTCCTCGACGATGACCTCGCGGGCCTCGTTGCGGCCGAGCCCCGCGTACTCCCCGGCGACGTCGGTCAGCGTCCCTGACTCGTCGATGGCGATGCGCAGGTCGAGGTCGTGGGCCTGGTACCACTCGATGTCGGTCTGGTCGCCGAAGGTACAGCACATCACGACGCCCGAACCCGTCTCCATGTCGACGCGTTCGTCCTCGATGATGGGCACCTCCTGTCCGAACAGTGGAATCCGGGCGTGGTTGCCGACGAGGTGTTCGTTCGCGTCGTCGTCGGGATGGACGAACACCGAGACGCAGGCCGGCAGGAGTTCGGGCCGCGTCGTCGAGATGGTGAACGTCTCCGGGAGGCCCGCGTCGTCCTCGACGACCTCGAAGGCGATGTCGTGGAAGTGACTGTCCTGTTCGTCGTCCTCGGTCTCGACCTGCGAGATGGCCGTCTCGCACTCCGGACACCAGATGGCTGGCGCGCGCTGGCGGTACTCCCGCCCCTGTTCGTAGAGATCGACGAAGGAGAGCTGCGAGGTGCGCTGGACCTCGGGCGAGATGGTCTGGTAGGTCTCCGACCAGTCGATGGAGATGCCGAGATTCTGCATCTTCTCGGTGAACTCCTCCTCGTACTGGGCACAGACCTCGCGGCACTTCTCTTGGAACTCCCGGCGGCCGTAGTCCTGATGGCGGATTCCGAGTTCGTCCTCGGTGAGGCGTTCGGAGGCGATGCCGTTGTCGTCGTAGCCGAACGGGAAGAACACGTCCGTGCCCTGCATCCGGTTGTAGCGGGCGACGAAGTCCTGGAGGGTGAAGCCGTAGACGTGGCCCCAGTGGAGGCTCCCCGAAACGGTCGGCGGCGGCGAGTCGATGGAGAATACGGTGTCCGGATCGACGGCCCCGTCACCGTAGGCGTACAGATCCTCCTCGACCCATCGCTCCTGCCACTGTCGTTCGACCGTCTCCGGGTCGTATTCTCCGCTCGGCATTGCTCGCCTGACGCTACCGGAGGGACCGATGTTAAACGACTCGGTTAGGCGGCCGCGTCGACGCCCGTTTGCACGGAATCCCCCGAAATCGATACCGGGTCGACGAAAGCTCTTTTGAGAACTGCATACAACCGTATGCACATGTCGAAAAGTATCCGGCTCTCCGAGGAGGCCTACGAACGCCTCGCCGCGCACAAACGCGACGACGAGACGTTCTCCGACGTGATCCTCCGACTCGCCGGTGAGCGTTCCCTGTTCGACATCGCGGGCATCCTCAACGACGAGGAGGCCGAGGCGCTCCGAGACGCCGTCGAGGAACGACGGGAGCGTCGGGAGAGGGACCTCGACGGCGTCGCCGACGACATGCGAGGCGCGTAATGCTCCTCGATACGTCGTTTCTGATCGACCTGATGAACGGCGACGACGCCGCCGTGACGAAGGCGCATGCGCTGGAGGCGAACCTCGTCCAACAGCGCCTCTCGGCGATGACGCTCTTCGAGTTGCAGTACGGCGTCGCCCGCTCGAATCAGTCGGACGCCGAGCGCGAACGGGTAGAGAACGTCCTCGCGTCGAAACCCATCCATCCAGCCGACACGGCGGTGATGCGGAAGGCGGGACGCCTCGCCGGACAGCTGGCGAACGAGGGCAACGCCGTCGCTGACGGCGATGTGATCATCGGCGCGACGGCCGAAATCGTCGACGAACCGGTTCTCACGCGGAACGTCGAAGATTTCGAGCGTCTCGGCGTCGATATCGAGACGTACTGATCGGGGGCTTACGCCAACGCGTCCAGTCGGAACTCGAACGCCGCACACCCACCTTTTGCGCTGCGGGCTGGCACGGCCAGCCCTCGGCAAAAGCTGGATCAAAAGAGCGACGCGCTCCCGATGGTCGCGCGTGCACCCGCCTCACGTCCGTTCGGCGGAACTACGCCAGCGCGTCCAGTCGGAACTCGAACGCCGCCACCGGGAGTTCGAGGTCGTGTTCGACCAGCACTCGGGGATGCACCTCGCCGATGACGCCCACGGACGCGCCGTCGATCACCACCTCGGCCGCGCGCCCGTCGATGAACGTCGGGTGGTCCGTCGCGGGGGTTTCGAGGTCGGCGTCGAAGTCGTGACACAGCGCCGCCAGCCGCGACTTGGCGTCCTCGTAGGTGGCGTCGTGGCGGGCGAGGACGGCGGCGACGGTTCGGCGTTCCGCGACGCCCGTATTCTCGTCGTCGTCGGCCTCGGCGGCCAGTCCAATCTCCGCGAGGTCCTGTGGATACGCCCGGTGGGTGTTGTTCTCCAACACCATCAGCAGCGAGGGGAGCGCCCACGTCCGGAGCATGGTGTAGTCCTCGCTGTAGGGTTCGGTGATGGTGACCGCGTCGCCGCCGCCGACGACGGGCGTACCGGGGTCGACGCCCATCCGCCCGTAGTTCTCCGTCTCGGAGATCATGTGGAAGTTGAGCAGATCCTCGAAGCCGAGACCGACGAGCGACGTGCGGGCGGCGGCCTCCAGGTTCGACCGGTCGTGGCGGCCGCCCACAGTCGCGACGTCCGGATACCGTGGGTCGAGTTCGTTGAACCCGTAGGCCCGCCCCACGTCGTCGATCAGGTCGAGCGGGTGGAGGACGTCCGTCCGGTACGGCGGGATCGACACCTCGTAGGTGATCGCGTCGCCGCCCGTCTCCACCGCCGCGTCCAGCCCCGACCGCTCGAACAGGTCGACCGTCTCCTCGACGTCGAGGTCGACGCCGAGCATCCCCTCGATGCGCTCGTGGGCGACGGTCTTCGTCTCCACCTCGAAGTCCGGGCGGGGAAGCGTCCCGTCTGGGTAGACGACTTCGACCTCCTCGACGGTCGCGCCGCGGGCGTCGAGCGCGTAGCAGATGACGTTGCACATCCGGTCGATGGTCCACTGGTCCGTCCCCGTGAGTTCGACGAACAGGTCCCGCGAGTCCGTGGACACCTCGGTCCGACTCCCGTTGATGACCGGCGGGAAGGAGAACAGCCCGATCTCGTCGTAGATGGCGGGGTAGCGCTCGTACTCGCGGACGATCGGCGCGTACGTCTCGCCCGTCGGGTGGTCGGTGAGCACCTCGGCGGGCGTCATCGCGGCGTCCGAGTCCAGCGGGACGAACCGGTCACCGTCGGGGTCGACGCCACGGTAGGTGATGGCGTTGCCGTCCCGCCCGTCCTCGCTCAGCACCGTTCCTTTCAGCATCGTGAGGTCGTGAATCCCGATGGCGCCTTTGGCGCGTTTGCGCCCCATCGTCGCGTGGAGTTTCTCCTGTAGCTGTATCAGGGAGTCGAGCGCCGCCTCGTCGAGGTCGACCCCGCGGATCACCGCGCCGGTGACGTAGGGTCGCTCGTCGGGCACCGACTCCTCGACCTCGATGGTCCAGTCGGGATCGTTCGTGTTGGGGACGTAGACGCCACGGTCGTCGCCGTACTGGTAGCGAAGGGAGCGGGCGACGCCCTCGACCGAGAGGCGGTCCAGCCTGTCGGGGCCGAACTCCAGTTGGAGTTCGCCGTCCTCCGTCTCGCCCTCGTACTCCAGGCCGAGGGCGAACAGGTCGTCGATCAACTCGTCGTCGTCTTTCTCCTCGTGGCCCGTCAGCCGCCGAAGTTCGTCGGGATCGACGTCGACGACGGGCATCAGTGAAGCACCTCCGTGTCCCGCAGGAGATCCAGATCACAGAGCGTCCCGTGCACGTCGCGGATGTCGTCGAAGCCGTACATGAGCATGAGCAGTCGTTCGAGCGCCAGCCCCCAGGCCATCACGTCACACTCCACGCCGAGGGGCCGGAGCACCTCCTCGCGGAACATGCCGCTGTTGCCGATTTCGATGAGTTCTCCGGTTTCGGGATGGGTGCCGAACAGCTCGAAACTCGGCTCGGTGTAGGGGTTGTAATGCGGCTTGAACTGCAGGTCGGTGATGCCGAACTGCTGGTAGAACTCCTCGAACGTACCCATCAGGTCACGCACGGAGAGATCCTCGGCCATCACCCACCCCTCGATCTGGAAGAATTCGAGGAGATGCGTCGGGTCGAGCGTGTCGTTGCGGTACACTTTCTCGACGCTGAAGAAGCGCTCCGGCGGTTCGAGGTCGCCGATTTCGTTGCCGGAGAGGTAGCGCATCGACAGCGAGGTGGTGTGGCCACGGAGATCCACCCCACGAGCCACCTCCTCGGTCCACGGCGAGTGGTAGCCATCGCCGTCCTCGCCGACGCCCTCCAGGTGGGCCGACCGCACCCGGTTCAGCAGGTCCTCCGGAATGTCCGCCATCGGCGGCACGTCGAGGGCGAACTGGTCCCAGTGGGTGCGCGCCGGGTGGTCCTGGGGCATGAACAGGCAGTCGTTGATCCAGAACTCCGAGTCGGCGTGGGGGCCGTCCATCTCCCGGAAACCCATGCCGACGAGCGTGTCCTTCACGCGCTCGGCGGTCTGGCGGAGGATGTGGACCTTGCCGCCGCGGGTCTCGGGGGCGTCGGCCTCGACGTTGTAGGCCGAAAAGTCCACGTCCTGCCACTCGCCGGAGGTGAGCAGTTCGGGCGTGAGGCGGTCGACCGTCTCCGCCACGTCGACCCCCTCCATCAGCGCGGTCACGCCCGCGTCGGTGAGGGAGACCGAGCGGACCGCCCGCTCGTTCCGTTCGACCAGGCCACGGCGAACGAGTTCGTCGACGGCGTCGTCGTCGGCCACCTCGCCGGCTAGCAGGGCGGCCAGCGCCGACGCCTCCGGGTCGGCGTCCGTGTCGCGGTCCGGGTCGGCGGTGAGCTGGCCCGAATCGACCTCGCCGTACCCCTTGCGGGCGTAGTTGGCGAGGGCGATGTCGACGGCATCGCCCAAGTCGGCCGCGCCGATGACCTCGCCCATCGGGACGGGGGCGGCGTCGGCGCCGGCGTCGACGGCGGCGCGGTAGAGACGCACCTCGGGCAGTCCGGTGTCGACGTAGTCCTCGCCCTCCGCCGTGACGGCGTACGACACCGTCTCCGACGCCGACACCGACACCAGTCCCTCGTCTTCGAGGTCGAAGGCGGCACCTGCCACCGTCTCGGGTTTCAGGCCCGTCTCCTCGCTCAACTGTTCGATCGTCCGTTCCTCTGTCGCGCTCGCGGCTTCCAACACCGCGACCTGTGATTCCGGAAGTCGCATTTCTTATCCACGTGCATCCAAGCTGGCCAGTTAGCAGTTCCGAAGGCCACACGTCCACCGTGTGCCCGGCCGAACGGGTCGGTTTCGTCCCCCACCGCGGGCGGAGTCCGCCGACCGCGATCAGCCCGCGAAAAAGAACCCGAACCCGACGGCGGTCGCTTCGCGAGCGAACGACTCGGTCGTGGCGGGTTCGGGCGCCATACGCCTACGATTCGGGGCGCGAGCCAAAAGCGTTCTGTCTCGCTCAGTGCCCGTCGCCCGGCACCCCGCGCCGGTCGGAGTCGAGGTCGATGTCCAGGTCCGCCAGTACTGCCTCCATCTCCGCGCGTTTCTCCTGGTGGTCTTCCAGAAAGTCGCGCATGAGTTCCGCGGCCTGTTCCTTGCAGCCACCACAGAGGCGTTCGCCGCCGACACACTCCTCGTACACCTCGGTCGCGAACTCGTCGTCGTCGCCAGCGAGGAGGTAGGCGTAGAGTTCGTAGACGGGGCACTCGTCGGCCTCCCCGCCCAACTCGCGCTGTTTCTCGGCCGTCTCGCGCCCGCCCGTCGTCGCGGACTTCACCTTGTCGTAGCCGTCGTCCGGGTCGTCGAGCAGCGAGATGTGAGAGGCCGGCACCGACGACGACATCTTCCCGCCCGTCAGCCCGGTCATGAACCGGTGGTAGATCGAGGAGGGTGGCAGGAAGCCGTAGCCGCCGTGATCCACTTCTATCTCGCGGGCCAGCTCCTCGGCGTCCGCGCGGTCCATGTCGAACGCGTCGATGTGTTCGTCGTAGCGGCGCTTCTCGCCCGGCACCGCCTCGATCAGGGCGTCGAACGCCTCGTCGGTCGCGTTGCGGTCGAGGAAGCGCACGCGGGGGCGGAGCGGCTCCTTCCCCGCTTCGCGGAGTTTCTCGATGGCGGCGTCGCGGACGGCGTCGGGCGCCATCTCCGCCTCCAGCCAGTCGGCGGCGTCCGCACAGCGGACGGTCTCCAAGTCGTCTTCCAGCGCCGCGTAGACGGCCGCCAGGTGGTCACGCTCCGCGGCGTCGGCCTCGAAACTCGCGTACGCCTCGGTCACCTTGAAGTAGCGCATCCGCGCGGCCACGTCCCGCGCGAGGCGCATGTGGGGGTCCTGATCCGGGCCGACGGGGATGACCGTCGGCTTCGGCTCCTCCAACTGGGGATAGAGGATGTCCGCCATCTGGGTGACGACGGACTGCATGTGGGAGACGGAGGTTTCGCCGTCGAAGCCGTAGATGCCCTCGAACTCCGCGAACCGGGCGTTCGACCCGAGTTCGAAGGCGAGATCCTGTACCTCGCGGTTGGTGGACTGCCGATACAGCTCTCCCTCCTCGGGATCGAACCCCAAGGCGAGCAACGAGAGCAGGTAGTCGCGGGCGTGTTCGTCGATTTCGTCCCACGAGAGGCCGCGGGCGCTGTGCGCTTCGAGGTCGGCGATGAGCCCGTAGGCGTCGGCTCCCTGCTCCTGGTGCCAGATGATCTCGTCGAAGACGAGTTTGTGGCCGATGTGGGGGTCGCCCGTCGGCATGAACCCCGAGAGGACGGCGGCGTCGTCGCCCTCGCGGAGCGCCCGGGCGACGGGCCGGTAGTCGCGGTGGCCGAAGATGACGCCCCGGCGCATCAGGTAGTGCGGGTTCGGCACCTCGTCGAGGACGTCGTCGAACGTCTCGATACCGAACTCGTCGAACAGCTTGCGGTAGTCCGAGACGGTCGAGGAGCCCCAGGGGTCGAGCGCGACGTCGTCGGCGCCAGCGGCCGTCTCGGCGTCGCTCCCGCCGTCGGCGACGGGGCGGTCGTCAGGCGTCTTCTCGCCATCTTCGGAAGAGTCTCGTGTCATGTTAGGGCGTGAGTCGGGCGACCGAGAGCCAGTCTATCCCCTCGTTCACGTCGGTCAGCGCAAAAACCATTCGCTTCCGGACCCCGCCGGCGAGGCGCACGTCGAGGGAGAGGTCGCGGGGGAGGAAGGTGTGATCGGGCGAGACGACGCGGATCAGGCGGGCGGAGTGGTCCATCTCGTCGACCGTGGTGAAGGAATCGTAGGTGCGGAAGTCGGCGCCGAACTTGAAGCCGCTCTTGGGAACGCTTCCCGCGGCCCGGAGCGCGGCGTAGGTGCGGAGCCGACGGTCGAAGCGCTCGCCCTCCACCGCGCGGCCGCGTTCGACCACGCGGGGTTCGTCGAGTGCGAGCGCTCCCCGGCGGGCGAGATACGCCGCCTCCACGAGCGACAGCTGGAGCGGACCGGATTCGGCGTTTCGTCCGTGGAGGCGCTGGCCGTAGAACCCTCGGTCGTGGAGGTCGGTCGGCGGCTCCCACGCCACCGCCCGGTCGGCGAGGAGAGCGGCGTCCAGATCGGTCGGGGGGTCGTACCGGTCGGTGTCCGCACCCGTCTCGCCGCCGGGCGCCACTCGCACCGTCTCCAAATACGTGAGCTCTCCCTCCTCGTCGACGACGGCGAGGACCACGCCTCCGAGCGTGGCAGCGGCGATGGTTTCGCGTTCGCCGGCGACGCGGACGCGGTAGGCCACCTCGTCGTCGGCCGGTCCCTTGCCACGCGGATAGACGACGAAGTCGGCGTCGCTGGGGGTGTCGACCCAGCCCTCGCGGGCGGGCGAGAGGTAGAACCCCCGGTCGCGGAGGTCCTTGTAGACGACGAACGCGAGGGCGGCGTCGGTCGCGACGAGGAAGGCCCGGAAGTCCAGCGGTTCACCCCGGTCGTCGACGACGGCGTCGAGATCACCGCGGAAGAGGAGGTGGGCGGCCTCGACGGGTGCGAGTTCGATCCGGTTGCCGTCGAGTGGCCGGCCGTAGCCGCGGGCGTCGTAGAATCGCTGGCGGGCATCGCCACCGACCCGGACGGTCCCGCCCTCGAACGTCCCTTGCATACCCGTGTGGGGGCGGGGCGGCGGTAAAGGGTCTGCGGTGGGGCGTCACCGGCGGTCACAGGTGCCGTCCAGACACCGCCGACCCGTCGCCGTCTCGAAGACCGGAAGTCCACACGGACAGTCGTCGACGACGACACCGGCAGGGATCGTAAAGGCCGTCTCGCAGTCGGGATAGGCGTCACAGCCCGCCAGCAGTCGGCCGTTACGGCGGATGATCCGGAGGTCCCCACCGCAGTCCGGACAGGTCCACGCGCAGTCGAACCGCTCGCGCACCACGTCGTCGAGGGGGTCACAGGCACGGTCGATGCACACCTCGAAGGCGGCACCGCGTTCGACGCGCATCCGCGGGAGTCCACAGTCCGGACAGCGGTCGTCGAGAACCGTCGCACCGGCCACGAGCGGGTAGCGCGTCCCGGCGTCGAGGTCGACCACGGCGCCGCCGGTGCGGATCAGCGGCCCGTCGGTGTCGGGGCTGACGCCGACGGGAACGCCCGCCTCGGTGACGGGGTAGACCGACCGGCGGATGCGGTCGGCGGTGACCCGGAGCGTCCGGTCGTCGAGTCGGGCAGTCAGGCCGAAGCCGTCGTCGGCTTCGACCGCGACGCTGTCGGCGCGAGTGAGCCACGCGACCGGCTGGTAGCCGTCGGCGTCGTGGACGAGGACGGTCCGGTCGGGTTTGACGAGGACGAGCACCCGGCCGCGGTGGGTGCGGTCGTCGGTCTCGACGGTGCAGTCGCCGGCGAAGGCGCGGATGGCGTCTGCCATGCCGGGAGCAGGCCGCGCCCTCCGGTGAAAAGCCTCGGGCGAAATCCTTTCCGCGATGAGGAGCGGTCGGTGCGTGCGGTGCTGTTCGACAGGGACGGCGTGATCGTCGATACGGCGGAGTTCTGGCGCGCCCGCGAACGGGACGTGATCCTCGATCTCGACGTGGATCTGCTGATGGGCACGGCGGACGTGGACGGCCCGGGCAAGCCAGCGCCGGACGTGCACGCCGTCGCCGCCGAGCGCGTGGGTGCCGAGCCGGCCGACTGCGTCGCCGTCGAGGACTCCTCGAACGGCATGCACGCGGCGACGCGGACAGGGATTCCGACGGCGGCCGATCCAGCGACGCTGCGGGCCGGCCTGATCGAACTCGGTGCGCTGCCGTAGGCACGGGAACGCGACGCCGTCGGAGCGACGGAGGAGAAATGTGCGCCGGTGACAACCCCGTGTTATATTCCTCCGACTCTCGTAGGCGGCACTGATGACAGGGGTGGGGGACTTCGAGCAGTATCGCAGACTCGTCGAGGAGTCGACCGACATCGTCGCCGTCGTCGACGCCGACGGGACGGTGACGTACGTGAACCGCGCGGTGGAGCGGATACTCGGATACGAGCCGGCGGAGCTGATCGGGGACGACGGGGCCGAGTACGCGCATCCGGACGACCAGGAGACCATGCGGGAGGCGATCGAGGCGCTCCGAACCGAGCCGAACGAGACGCGAACCGTCGAACTCCGGCTCCGGCGAGCCGACGGTTCGTGGTGTTGGATCGAGGCGGTCGTGCGGAACGGGACCGACGACGAAGGCGGCGTCCTCGTGAACGGCCGCGACATCACCGATCGCAAGGAACGCGAATCGGAGTTGGTCACGACGAAACAGCGGATGGAGCTCGCGCTGGAGGGGGCGAACCTGGGCATCTGGGACTGGAACATGCGGACCGGCGAGGTGTCACGCGACGAGCTGCTGACCGAGATGCTCGGCTACACGCAAGCCGAGATGGGCGACCGAATGCGTGGCTGGGAGCGCGTAGTGCATCCGGCGGACAGGGAACGGCACGACGAGGCGCTGGCGGAGCACGTCGCGGAGCGGACGCCCTACTACCGGTGCGATCATCGGCTGAAGACGAACGCGGGGGACTGGAAGTGGGTGCGAACGATGGGAAAGATCGTCGAGCGCGACGAGAGCGGGGAGCCGGTGCGGGCGGTGGGCATTCACCAGGACATCGACGACCGGAAGCGTGCCGAACTGGCCCTCGAGGAGGAGCGAGACATGTTCAAGGAGGGCCCGGCGGTCGTCTTCAAGTGGGAGGATACCGACGGCTGGCCCATCGAGTACGTCTCGGAGAACGTCGAGGAGGTGCTCGGATACACGCCCGACGAACTCCAGTCCGGGGAGATGCAGTATCTCGATATCATACACGAGGACGACCGGGGACGGATCGTCGAGGAGGCGAGCGAACTCGATTCGGAGGGGGTCGACAGCATCACCCTGGACCCGTACCGAGTAGCCACGGCGTCGGGCGGCGTTCGGTGGGTGAAGGAGTACACCAGAGCGATCGAAAGCGGGGGCGAACCCGATCACCTCCTCGGCTATCTCGTCGACGTCACGGAACGCAAGCGCCGAGAGAACGAGTTACGACAGTTCAAAGCGGCCGTCGAGCGGAGCGCCCACGCCATCTACATCACCGACGCCGACGGAGCGATCGAGTACGTCAATCCGGCCTTCGAGGAGATCACCGGGTACAGCGAGGAGAGGGCAGTCGGGGCGACGCCGCGAATCCTCCAGTCGGGCGAACACGACGGCGAGTTCTACGAGGCGTTCTGGGAGACCATCCTCTCGGGGGAGCGGTGGCAGTCGGAGATAACCGACCAGCGGGCGGACGACGAGCGGATCGTGCTCAATCAGACGGTCGCGCCGATCACCGACGACGACGGTGAGGTCCGAAAGTTCGTCGCCGTGGCCCAGGACACCACCGCCCGCAAGGAGTACGAGCGGCGGCTGGAGGAACAGCGCGACAACCTCGACGTCCTCAATCGGGTGCTCCGTCACGACATCCGCAACGACCTCCAGCTGATAACGGCCTACACGAAGATGGTCGCCGACGAGTGTGACGACCCGGAGACGGACGATCACCTCACGACGGTGCTCGAAAGCGCCGATCACGCGGTCGAACTCACGAAAGTCGCCCGCGAGATGGCCGACGTGATGCTCTCGGCCAACGAGGAGTCGCGGCCCGTCGACCTCCGAAACGTCCTCCAGAGCGAGCTCGACGAGGTACGGTCGACGTACTCGAGGGCGGTCGTCAGCACCGAGACGGGCATTCCACGAACCACGGTCGAGGCGAACGAAATGCTGAACTCCGTCTTCAGGAACCTCCTGAAGAACGCAATCCAGCACAACGACACGGAGACGCCGCGAGTACGCCTCTCGATAACGGAGGACGACGACGCCGTCGTCGTTCGGATCGCGGACAACGGGCCGGGCATCCCCGACGCCCAGCGGGAGACGATCTTCGGCAAGGGCGAGAAGGGACTCGACAGCCAGGGTACCGGCATCGGCCTGTACCTGGTCGACACGCTCGTCGAGAGCTACGGTGGGGACGTCTGGGTCGAGGACAGCGACGCCGGCGGCGCGGCGTTCGTCGTCGAACTGCCGAAGGTGGAGTGAGACCCTCCGCTACTCGAATCCGTCGGGGGATGCTACGAGACGGTCGACCTGCTGCCGGGTGTGACCTGCTCGCGGACCTGCGGGAGAAGGGCGTGAATCGACCGCGTCGTCGGTCGATTCGACATCGATGTGGACGCGCTTCTGAGTCCGGAAGGCGGAGATGCCCGAGCAAGCCGGCGCCAGCGGACCGGCGTCCCGACGGTGGCCTATGGAGGCGACGAAACCGGCCGACTGACACGCGAAGGCGGCACTCGCGGCACTCGGCGAGGTGTAGTTGAAGAACCGACCGGCACGAATGTCGGGGGAGTCACCCGAGACCGAACAGGCCGCCGATCCGAACCCCGAGTTCGAGCACTTCGACGAGGACGGTGTCTATCGGCCCGACGCCGCGTACCTGAATCTCGCCGTTGCCGTACGCCGTTCCGAAGGCGTCGCGCCGGTTTTCGGCGTCCGCAATCTTCCGGACGGTGGCGCAGTCGGTTTCGAGTTCGACCGCGGCGCCGTCCGGTGAACCGGCGCGGAACGTCGCCACCCGCCGATCGGCACCGGTGGTGATCGTGTAATCGCGCTCCTCGGCATCGGTCACGATGCCGTGAATCGTCGTGTCGGTGGCGGTACCCGACAGAACGCCCGGCACAGCGTCCACGTTGTCGTTGTACGCGTCGACCAGCGGGTCGGCGCTTCGGTTACAGAGGCGGTCGACCCCGGTCGCCCGACGCAACGACAGGGTGGCGACATCGGTCTCCGTTCCGCCCGTCTCGACGGAGAGCGGATACGTGGTGGCGGCGATGCGGCGGTCGGCGTCCGCGAACGGCGATCCCTGTATCACGGTGACGTCGGAGACGGTATCGGCACCGGTCGCGGTGAACACCGTCCCCTGCTGGCGGGCGTTGGCCGTATCGACGCGCACCGTGGCCGAGCCGTCGGCGTCGGCGTCCGTGACGTTCAGGGCGACTTTCCAGTTGAGGCTCGCCGAGCCGACCGTCACGCGCGCGGTGTCCGTCCCCTCGAACCGGAGGGGAATCGTGGCCACGTCGCCGACCTCGGCGTCGACAACCTTGGCCGGCATCGCGAACGTGACCCGTTCGGTGCTGGGGTCGCCGACCGAAACCTCGACGCGCTCGCTCGCGGACGTGTCGGCAACGGCGAAGACGAGACGATACGTCCCCGGCGAGACGCCGCTGAAGTTCGCCGACAGCGACTGTCGAGCGCCGCCGGACACCCGGAGCGTATCACCGGCGGACCCGAGGGTGCCGACGCCGCCGAAAAGCGTGCGGAGCGTCGATGCGTCGAGGTCCGGCGATCGGACGACGTGGGTGTAGTTGCCCCGGTTCGACCGCACTGCGAAGTCGAGTGTCGCGTCGTCGGTGGAGACGGTGTCGCGATCCGGCTCGACCGAGTACGTCTGCCGGACGAGGTCGAACGCGACGGTGGGACCCGTCGGACTGGTGAGTTCGTACGCGCCGGCAGTGAGCCCACCTGTATCGAGCGTCAGCGTCCCGTCATCGACGCGGACGGCGGTCACGAAGGTCCCGTCGGCGCGTTCGAGGTCGACGCTATCGTTCGAATCGTACCGATCCGTGGACAGCGTCTGTCCGACGTAGTAGGTACCGCCGTCGCCGACGGTCGCGTCACCACTCTGACCGCGAGCGACCGTGACGCCGAACCCGCTCGCCTGCCCGCTCACGAGGACGAACAGGACGGCGCAGACGACGAACCGCGGGCGACCATCGATCATACTCTCCGGGGCGACCGGTGTGCGGATACCACTCAGCCGGCTAACATAGTTGTTTGGCCGAGGAACTCGACGACTACGCCACGCCCACCGTCCGATTCGACACGAACGGTCGGATCGGCAACTCCGGAAACGTCACCTCGACTCGGAAGTCGAGTTCCTCGGCGTCCGCCGAGAACTCGACGACTACGCCACCCGCACCGTCCGATCCGACACGAACGGCTGGATCGGCAACTCCGGAAACGTCACCTCGACCTGAAAGTCGAGTTCCTCGGCGTCCGCCCCAAAGACCCCAACCGGTACCGTCGTCAGGTCGGAGAGATAAGCCGTCTTCTCGTGCATCTCGACGCCGTTGACGGTGACGCGAACACCGACGCGGGCGCCGCCGCCCTCGTTTCGCACCCGGACCTCGCACATCCGGCTGTCGCCGGCGGCGACGGTGTCGGGCACGTCGCCCCAGTCGACGACGATGGCGGGCAGGTCGGCCGCCGCGTTCACGATACGTTCGGCGACACCGGCCGAGAGCCCGGCGCGTTCGAGTTCGGTCGCGCCGGCGTCGACGACGTCGGCCGGGCGGGAGAGGCCGCCGGCGGCGAGGGTGCGCGCGCGGCCGGGGCCGATGCCGTCGACGGCGGTGAGCGAGACGGCGTCGCGGCTGACGCCGTGTTCGATCCGGGCTTCGAGGCGGCGGGCGAGGTTGGCGGCCCGCGGGCCGGAAAAGCGGGCGAGGAACTCCCGGAGCGCCGCGAGCAGGCGGAGCGCATTCCGGCGGATGATCCACGCGTCGCTTCGCAGGTCGGCGGGGACCGAGTCGCTCGTCGACGCCCGGAGGATGGCGAGAACCTTGCGCGGACCGTCGTCGAGATGGTCGGCCTCGGAACTGAGAACGGCGTCGACGGCGTCGGCCTCCGACTGCCGGGCGGAGACGGAGTCGAACTCCGCGGCGGCCGCGACGGTTTCGAGGATAGCGTCGGTGTCGATGCGGTCCCGATCGGCCAGGTCGTGAAACGCCTCGGCGGTGGAGAGCCGGAGGTAGTACTTCGAGGCGAGACGGCCGAGCGCCGTCGACTCGACGGCGAGATCCGACCCCATCTCGACGAACCCGCGGTCGACCAGCGATTCGAGTGTCTCGCGCACCCGGTCACGGAGGCCGTCGAAGTCGTAGGCGGCCGGTTCGGAGGCGGCACGGACGTAGTAGTACGTGGTCTCCAGCCACGAGAGGACGGCATCGAGGTCGTCGATGGTGCCCATCGCGATTTCGGCGTTGAGGTGGGCGTCGAGGTCGGCCGCGAGGTGGGACTCGATTTCGGTCCCCTCGCGCAGAAGCCGACGGTAGCGGTCCGCGTCCGAGCGGTCGCAGACGATCCAGCCGTAGCCCACGTCGTCGTAGCCGGGGCGGCCGGCACGGCCGAGCATCTGAAGCAGGTCGAGCGGGCTGATGTCCACCTCGCCCTCCAGCGGGTCGTGGTACTTGGTGTCGCGGACGATGACACAGCGCGCGGGGAGGTTGACCCCCCACGCGAGCGTCGAGGTCGAGAAGAGAATCGAGATCTTCCCCTCTTTGAACCACCGCTCGATCCGGTCGCGGTCGTCCTTCGAGAGGCCGGCGTGGTGGAAGGCGACGCCGTCGAGGACGGCCTTGTGGAGGCGGTCGTCGCTCAGTTCTTTCGCGTCCTGGTGGAAGTCGTAGTCGCCGCGGGCGCCGACGGGCACGTCGCGTTCGGCGAGTTCGTCGCGCGTCTTCGCGGCGGCGCTGACGGCGTCCTGTCGGGAGGCGACGAAGACGAGCGCCTGGCCGTCCTCGCGGACGTGCGGTTCCGCGAGGTCCAGCGCGCGGTAGAGTCGGCGGTACTTGTCCGCGAAGGAGTTCTCCCCGTGCGTGTAGGTCTTGACGCCGGTCTGGAGGTCGACGGGTCGGTACTCGTCGCCGAAGGCGAAGGTCGCCTCGGGCGGGGCGTCGAGCCACGCCGCCACGTCCTCGACGTTCGGCATCGTCGCCGAGAGCGCGACGAATCGGGGGTTACAGAGGCGACGCAGGCGGGAGACAGTGACTTCGAGGACGCCCCCGCGGCGCTCGGAGTCGAGGAGGTGTACCTCGTCGATCACACAGCAGTCCACGTCGGTCACGAAGTCGTAGCGTCGGGAGTCGTGTTTGCGCGTCGCGGAGTCGACCTTCTCGGGCGTCATCACCAGCACGTCGGCGCGACGCGCCCGCCGCGGGTGCAGGTCGCGCTCGCCGGTGACGACGTAGACGGAGTAGCCCAACTCCTCGAACCGCTCCCACTCGCTCTCCTTCTCGTTGGTGAGGGCGCGCATGGGGGCGATGAAGAGCGCGGTCCCCCCCTCGCTCAGCGTCTTACAGATGGCGAGTTCCGCGAGTGCAGTCTTGCCGCTGGCGGTCGGCGCCGACGCGACGACGTTGTGATCCGTCTCGACGAGGACGGGCAACGCCTCCTGTTGCATCCGGTTGAACTCCTCGAAGTCGAAGGCGTCGGCGAACTCCGGGACGGCGTCGGCGACCTTCACGCGGTCGGCACCTCCCGGGGGACGCGGTCGCCGTGCAGAAGCATGGGAGAGTCGCAGGGCCGGGGCGTCAAAGGCGTTTCCGTCCGGTCGCTCGCGGGCGATAGCATCAGTCGGTGGGGTCGGCGGCGTCGTCGATGTCCGCCGCGGATCCATCCGCGTCGGTCGTCGTGACCCCTGCCGCCTCGGCGGCGAACAGCCCACCCCGGACCGCGCGAGCGTAGTACGCGCCGACGCCGGCCGCGGCAACGACGTTCGATCCCGTGACCGCCCAGAAGACGGCGGGCATGCCGAGGTCGAACCCGGGGACGACGGTCACGCCCAACAGGGAGACGGCGGCCGTCGCGGGGAGGGCGAGCGCCGCAGCGGGGAGGCGCACCACCCAGTATTTCAGCAGGTCGGCGACGAAACTCGTCCGGGTCCGGCCGGCGCCGTTGAACCCCGCGAGCAGGAGGTCGACGACGCCGATGGCCGGATACCCGTAGGCGAGGATGGTGAGGTACTGGACGGTGAGTGCGAAGCCCCGGCCGGAGAGGTCGGGGACGAAGAGGCGAGCGATGGGGCCGGGGACGACCCACTGGACGACGCCGAGGAGGCCGAGCGCTCCGGCGGCGATAGCGACCCCGACGCGGGTGGTGTGTCGGGCGCGGTCCGGGCGGTCGGCGCCGACGTTCTGGCCGACCATGCTCTGGGCCGCCTGTGCGAGGCCCCGCGAGGGAAGGACGGCCACGCTGGCGACGCGCGCGCCGACGGTGTAGGCCGCGAGACCGGCCGCGCCGCCGGCGAGGGCGACGACGCCGACGAGGAGAACGCGGACGCTCTGGCTGACGATCCGTCGCCCCGTGATCGGGGCGCCGACCGAGAGGAGTTCGCGGAAGTCGGCCGCGGTGAGGACGAGGTGGCGGCGGGCGAGGTCCATCCGAGGGCCGAGCGCGAACGCGAGCGCGAGGAGGAGGCCGGCGGCGTAGCCGGCGACCGTCGCGAGCGCCGCGCCCTCGATACCCATGCGGGGGAAGAACCACCAGCCGAAGATGAGGAAGGGATCGAGGACGGCGTTGACGGCGACGGTGGCGACGTTGATCCAGAGCGAGGTCCGGGAGTCGCCACGGCCGACGAAGCCGGCTTCGAGGGCGTCGCTCGCGCCGGCGAGCGGGAGGCCGAGCGCGACGGTGCCGAGGTAGAGGGCGGCGGCGGGCGCCACGTCGGGGCCGGCGCCGACGAGGCGGACGACCGGGGCGGCACCGAGGGCGACGCCGCCGCCGACGAGGGCGCCGACGAGGAGCGCGAGGACGAAACCGTGGACCACCATGCGCCGGGCGCCCGCGTCGTCGTCGGCGCCGACGCGCTGGGAGACGAGAATCTGCGTGCCGACGAAGGGCGTCACGAGGAGCGCGAAGAGGACGCCGAGGACGGGGATGGTGAGGCCCACGGCGGCGACGGCCGTCTCGCCGAGGCGGCCGAGCCAGATGGTGTCGATAACCTGCTGGGCGACGCGGACGACGTTCTGAGCGATGAGTGGGAGGGCGAGACCGACGAGCGTCCGCGGAATCGGTCCATCGACGATGGCGTCCCGCGGGTCGCTCATCCGTGGGGGGCGTTCACGAACCACTGCCATAGACGTGTCGGTCGTGGGGACTGTCGCAGACACGGAAGGCGTAAATCGGCCGGGAGCCTATCGCCGACGTGGCACGACCGCTCCGTTTTCGACACGCCCCCGGTCGCTGGACCGAGGGACGGGTACGCGCCGAGGTGTTCGAACCGCTCGACGCCAACCTCGGTGCGACGTGGTGTCGTCCGTGGTTCAAACCGCCCGAAGGGTACGACGCCCGGCGGTTCGAGGTCGACAACGGCGACACCGCGCTCTTCTGCTGGACCGACGACGACGCCTACTGGCTGGGGAACACCGAGACGCCGTCGAGCCTCTGGCGCACCGACAAGCACGGCTTCACCGAGGTGCCGACGCCCGTCGCGGAGTGGGCCGAACGCGAACTCCGCGCGGAACTGCACGAGCAGTCGCCGTGGCTCG
>ENA-ORDC01001060-ORDC01001060.1-marine-metagenome-genome-assembly--contig:-NODE-1060-length-22127-cov-5.511519_pt1 | contig 22127 bp, 26 predicted proteins | sample MGYA00237783_ERZ508515 | MGnify/ENA primary metagenome ERZ508515 (study PRJEB26186, sample SAMN06268792) | marine metagenome | isolation source: Eden Landing Ponds, San Francisco, CA, USA | place... | reverse complement strand
GTGACCATCGTGCAGGTGTTCGAGGGCGTCGGCGCCTACGCCGAGGGCGACATGAGCGGCGAGGAGCTCGACGACTTGGAGCGCCACGCCTGCCCCGGCGCGGGCTCCTGCGGCGGGATGTTCACGGCGAACACGATGGCCTCGCTCGCCGAGGCCCTCGGGATGGCGCCGCTCGGCTCGGCCTCGCCGCCCGCGGAGGACGAGGAGCGCTACGAGGTCGCCGAGCGCGCCGGCGAACTCGCCTTGGACTGCATCGAGAACGACCGCCGCCCCTCCGACATCCTCTCGCGGGAGTCGTTCGAGAACGCGATCGCGCTCCAGACCGCGATGGGCGGGTCGACGAACGCGGTCCTCCACCTGCTCGCGCTGGCCGCCGAGGCCGACGTGGACCTGTCGATCGAGGACTTCGACGAGATCTCGCGACGCACGCCGAAGATCGCGAACCTCCAGCCCGGCGGGAGCCGCGTGATGAACGACCTCCACGAGATCGGCGGCGTCCCGGTCGTCCTCCGGCGCCTGCTCGAAGCGGACCTGCTCCACGGCGACGCGATGACCGTCACCGGCCGCACCCTCGCCGAGGAGCTCGATGAGCTGGAGGAGCGCGGCGAACTCCCCGACGATTCGGAGATCGAGGCGGACTTCCTCTACACCGTCGACGACCCCAAGGAGGAGGAGGGCGCGATCAAGATCCTCAAGGGGAACCTCGCGCCGAACGGCTCGGTGCTGAAGGTGACCGGCGACGACGAGTTCTACCACGAGGGGCCGGCGCGGATCTTCGAGAACGAGGAGGACGCGATGGAGTACGTCCAGTCGGGGGCGATCGACTCCGGCGACGTGATCGTGATCCGCAACGAGGGGCCGACCGGCGGTCCCGGCATGCGCGAGATGCTCGGCGTCACCGCCGCCGTCGTCGGCGCGGGCCACGAGGACGACGTGGCGCTGCTGACGGACGGCCGCTTCTCGGGCGCGACGCGCGGCCCGATGGTCGGCCACGTCGCCCCCGAGGCCGTCGAGGGCGGCCCCGTAGGCCTCGTCGAGGACGGCGACACGGTGACGGTGGACATCCCCGACCGGGAGCTGTCGGTCGACCTGAGCGACGAGGAACTGGCCGCCCGCGCCGACGCGTACGAGCGGCCGGAGCCGCAGTACGCCGGCGGCGTGTTCGCGAAGTTCGCCCGCGACTTCGGGAGCGCCGCCAACGGCGCCGTCACGAACCCGAAGGCGAAGCGGGACTGAGTCGGCGGCGGTTCCGCACGGCGCACCGGCCGGCCCCGATCGTCGGGTGGGGGACCGATCGCTGCCGGCGGTCGCGGAACGCCCAAGTACCGCGCGGGCGACACACCCGCGGTATGAGCGACGGCGACGATTCGGCGGGCGACGACGGATCCGCAAGCGACGGCACCCCGGATCCGGACCTGTCGGCGCGGTTCGAGGCGAACCGCGAGCACTGGGAGCGGATGATCGAGCCGGTGTCGGTCGACGACGGCACGACCGAGATCGAGGCGTTCCTCGACGGGGAGTCGGCGCTGCTCGCGGTCCAGCGCCGGGAGGTGGGCGACGTGACCGGCGACCGACTGCTGGACCTGCAGTGCTCGATCGGCACCCGGACGCTGTCGTGGGCACGGGCGGGAGCGACGGTGACCGGCGTCGATCTCTCCGGTGAGAGCGTCCGAGTGGCCCGCGAACTCGCGGCGGCGGCCGGCCTCGCGGACGACGCGACGTTCGTCCGCGCGAACGTGTACGACCTTCCCGGGGCGCTCCCCGACCCGCCCGACCGCGGGTACGACACCGTCGTCAGCAACTTCGGCGTGCTCTGTTGGCTCCCCGACCTGGACCGGTGGGCCGAGGTCGTCGCCGAGTCGCTGGCGCCGGGCGGAACCGTTCACCTCGCGGAGCACCACCCGATCGCGACCGCCCTCTCGGACGATCTGGGAGACGGCGCCGACGACGGTCTCTCCGTGGAACATCCGTACTTCTCGACCGACGAACCGGTGGCCGACGGCGACACCCACAAGTGGACGCACGGGCTGGGGGAGATCCTGACGGCGCTCGTCGACGCCGGGATCGACCTCCAGTCCGTGCGTGAACACCCGTTCTCGCCGATCCGACGGTCCGAGACGATGATCGAGGACGACGAGGGCAACTGGCGCTTCGAGGACCACGACCTCCCGCTGCTCGTGACGGTGACGGGGACCCGCCGGGAGCCGGCCGTCGGCGAGTGAGCCGCCCGTGACCGCTCCGGCGAACGGTCGAGCCGGGAGCGACGCCGCTACGGTCGTTCGGTCCCCGATTCCGTCGCCTCGTCGCCGTCCTCCCGCGGGTGCAACGTCTCGTGGATGCCGAGCACCAGCGCCGGCACGACGATCATGAACACGTGTTCCTCGATCGGGATTCCGACGAACTCGACCCCGGTTCGCATCGGGATCGAGAACACCCCCACCTGCAGTGTGTACCAGTCCCAGACGTACGCGACGGGGTACAGCGCCGCGACCGTCCGGCCGGCGCGCCACAGCGTGTCCGCCCCCCGACGGACCAGCAGCGCGAGCGCGGCGGCACCGAAGACGGCCTCCGTCGCGAGGTAGGTGTACGGTCCGAGCACGGTGATGTCCGGGAGGGGGGTGCCCGCAAGCGGGCCGAAGAAGACGGCGACCAGTAGGCCCGCGAGGAAGAGATACGCGCCGCGCACGAGCAGCATCGTCGCCGTCTCCGGATCGCGACGGACGGCGACGGCGGCGACGGCGCCGAACGCGAGGCTCGCGACGGGCGCGCTCGGCGGCAGTACCCCGGTGAGAGTCAGGGGAACGACCGCGAACAGCCCGACGCCGAGCGCCGCGATCGCGAGGCCACGGGCACGCGACGGCCCCAGCGCCACGGCGACGGTCCGCTTACCGATCGAACGGTCGTAGCCGTAGTCCTGAGCGTCGTCGATCACCTTCACGCCCGCGAGCGTGACGACGAGCACCCCCGCCACCGCGAGCGGGCGGCGCGCGAACGTCCCGGTCTGGGCCGCGTAGCCGCCCAGCAGGCACAGCCCGACGCCGACGGGATAGCCCAGCGTCGTCGTGACGGGGTTGGTGTCGAACTGCGGGGCGTGGAGGTAGCCGATCGCCCACGTCGGCGCGGTGACCGCGACCGTGAGGAGTGCGGCAGTCTGCTCCGCGAGGACGGCCACGCCGGCGAGACACGCGAGGAAGCCGAGGGTCGACCCCGCGAGGCCGAGGCGACAGCCGCGTTCCGTCATCGGGTGGTCGTCGTCCTCGCCGCGGCGGTGGAAGTCGACGTAGCCGTCCTTCACGTGGGCGGTGTAGACGGCGAAGAAGGCGGTTCCGGCGTGGACGAGCGCCAATGCCGGGTCGAACGCGCCCGCCAGCGCCGCGCCGAACAGCGCCGTCGCTATCGGCGGGAGCATGAACACGGGGTGGACCTGTGAGACGTAGGCGCGCGCGACGGCCGTCGGGCCGCGCCCGTGCCGCGCGATGGCCATAGTCCGTGTTAGTGAGTGGCTCGCATAAGCTGACCGGACGACACCCCCGTCCGGTCGGGAGATCACTCGTCCCGATACCCGTCGTTCTCGTCGACGGCCTCTCCGAAGGACTCGGTCTCCTCGAGTGCAGCCAGCTCGCGCTCGACCTCGGCCGCGAACTCGTCCCCGTCCGCACACGACAGCCCGAGCGCTGGACCCAGCCCCTGATTATCCGTCCCCGGCGGTCCTCCTCGAACCCCAAGAGGTGCGTGCCGAAGGACACGTCGAAGCTCGGCATCGGACTGCTACCATTCGGTGATCGGAGGCTCGACCGTGGGCCGTCACTTGTCGATTCGCTGTCAATCCGAAAACTTCGCTCGGGACGATACAGTGGTATCGACGGCCCGGCTCTACGGCGCAGTCTCCTCGGCGAGCGTCTGTGAGGTCTCTCCCGTTTCCGAGGTCCAGATCACACGGACGGTGTCGCCGCTGGAGTAGTTGGCTGTCGCCGAAATTCCGGCACTGACCTGACTGGTAAACGTTTCGTTGTCGGTCGTCGTGTTGAGGGTCAGGGTGTCACCGCTGGGGATCGTGTCCCCACCGCTGTGAGTCGCAGTCACCTCCATTGGCGTTGCCGAACTGTTGTAGTCGAACTGGAAGTTCGCGTTCGGCGCGGTCTGTTGCACGCTGTTCCCCAGGCCGAGGACGAACGACCCGATAACCGCCGCGAGGATCACTGTGATGGCGACCATCAGGATAACCCCAATAACGGGGGAAACGGCACGGTCGTCGTCGTTGAGTAGGTTCTTGATGTCCATGGTCTCTTGTTCACAGCGAGGGTTCGGTGCTCCCTATCTCCCTGTGATGACTGTATCGTGATTGCCCTCGAATATATGGGTCGTGTCCTAGGTATCTGAAATGAGAATCTCCGGGTCGGGTCGGTACCCTGTCTTACGGTTACTTGATGGCGCGACCCAGTTATCCGATAGGGATGGTCTCCCCTTCGACAGTTCCGGTCATGCCGAGGGACAGCGGTACCAACTCGGCTCTCAGTGCGGCCGGTCGAGCGTATCGATTTCTCCGAGTGGTGTTGAGCGACGAACGGACCTCAACGGCGGATCCACGAGGGCCCTCAGGAACCGGCAGGTGATCGAAACTGTCTCCTCGGTAGGTGTCACCTCGTAGTCCGCGGCGCCGCACTCGCCGCACCACGCCATGTACACCACGTCGAGACGGTCGCCCGATTCAGGCGGGTCTTCCCGCACGACGGGACGGCATACGCTGTTCTCTTGACCGTCGCAGCCATCCGCATGCAGGTCGTGCACCTGGCTGCGGGACCGAACCGCTGCGGCTCACCGCCCGCCACACCCATCGGCCGCGACCGGACTCGCGCTTCCCCCAACGCGATCATCGTCAATGTCCAGCGAGGTTTGTCCGACCCTCCTTCTGAACCGACGTTCTACCGGGCGTTTGGACCTCTCGAAGATAACGGGTTCATCGAGACAATCCCGGAGCGAGAGAAATTCTACCGGACAACTGAAAAGGGCCGTCGATATCTCGCGGGAGAGGATCCCGAAGCGAAGGACTGACCGAAGGCTTTTGCCCGATTCTGGACAACTACCGGGTATGAGCACGAAGCGCGAAATCCGTCTCATCGAGACGGACGACGGCGAGTGGTCCGCCGTCGACGAGGAATCCGGCGTCACCGGAACCGGAGAAACCCGGGAAGAGGCGCTATCGAACCTCGACGCCGAGACCTCGTCCTCGGACGGCGAGGCGCCGCTCGGGGATCGCCTCCGCGGCATGGCCGGCGATCTCGACGTGGACCCCGTCGAATCCGTCCGCGACGTTCGCGAGCGGACGTAGCGATGCGGTGCTTTCTGGACACGAACGTATTCATCGCGGCTGTTCTCGACGATGACGAGGCGGAGGCGACCGCGCTCCTGAACGAGGACCACGAGTTCCTCACGTCGTTGCTGAATCTCATGGAACTGCGGACGGTGTTGACGAAGAAGCACCACTTGGAGCGGGACCGAGCGTCCGCGATCGAGGACGAGGTCCGCTCGGACGTGGAGGTCGTCGTCCCCGATGCGGGAAGCGTCCTCGACGCGAACCAGCTTCAGGACGAAACGCTTCTCTACCCGATGGACAGCCTGATCTTGGCGTGTGCTCGGGAGTACGACGCAACGCTCGTATCCTTCGACAGCGAGCTTATCGAGACCGAAGCGGAACACCCAGCAGACGTGATCGTCAGGTAGCCGCCGTGTCGGCCAACCCTGCGAATCAGCGGCACTCGGCGAGAATACTTCGGACACGCTGATCATCCCCCCGCTCACGTCGAGCCCGCACGGCGCGAGTTGCGTCCGGCCCGGTTCGGCGCTCGTGGTCTCGTGATCGGCGAGCACGTGGCCGCAGCTGGGACAGTCGCCGCTTGTGAGATTGACGCTCACGCGTGCTCACCTCCGTTCTCCTCATCGCTGTCATCCGCCATCCTGCGGGCAATCGCGGCAGCGTCGCCGAACACGTCCTGTCTCACGTCCTGCTTCCCCCGGTGCACCCGGAGTCGCAAGAGAGGTGAACCATCCGACGATGCCTCGTTCAGTTCTCGGCGTTGTCTCTCCCCCATCGATGGAGGGCGAAGATCGTTCCACCGAGACTTGTAAGTGCAGTCGCAACCCCAAATCCGGGCGATTCGACCTCGGTCGCCACGGTCTCCTCACCTTCGGTCTGGCGTCCTTCAACAGGGCTCGTACTCGTGGCCGTAGTCGTGGTCGTCTCGGTCCCTTCACGATCCGTCTGGCGCCCTTCAACAGTACTCGTGGTCGCTGTTTCAGTGTCTTCTGACTGGTCGGATTTGGCTCTCACAGTGAGATCGATGTTGGATTCTGCGGTTCTACCGTTGGTATCAGCGATCTTCAGGTGTACGGAATACTTCCCGGGTTCATCGAACACATGAGTAACCACGCCTCCGGCAGCTGTCTCGCCATCGCTAAACTCCCATACGTTCGCGATGATCTCACCACGGTCTATTCGGGAACCAGTCGCGTCGAACTCGACCGACTCTCCGACACGTGGTTCGGCTGGACTCTGCTCGATCGTTGCCGTAACCCCGAGCTGATCGCCAAACCCGCTCACGTCTTCGCCCTCGATACTCCGCCGATGGAACTCGATGATGTCCGCTTTCGCGGGTTGAGGCGTGTGCCCGACGCCATCGTAGACCTTGAACTGGGCGTCCACCCCTGCCTGCTCGTATGCGGCCTGGCAGGTCGGGAAGCGCTCCGTGATCATATCGTCGCCGTAGACGTCAAGTGCCGTTCGCCGCAGTTCGTCACTGGTCCAAGCGTCCGTGTACGGAATGGTGTCGTTGGTGTCTTCTGCCCCCATGTAGAGGAGCTGGTTAACCTCCGCGAGCGCATCGGTATCAACAGGTTCTCCAACGAGTTCCTCGACGTCTGCGACTCCGACATGATAGTTTAGCGTCTGACCGTCCAATTCCGAGAGCGGGAGCAACGCCATTCCGTTTAATCCCCCTCCAGTTACTGAGAGCACACGGTCGGGATGCAGGACGGTAAAACGGTCAACGAAGTTTCCGGAGGCGGAAAACCCATTCAGTATGATGTCGCTTTCGACGGGATAGCCTTCAGCACGGAGTTTTTGTTGTGCGTGATCGACCATCCGAAGCAATTGCTGGTCGATTCGTTCGAGCGGTCCACTCGAGATCTGTAACGTATCCCGGTCGAGTTGATGGGTGTAATGAGTCCCATCGACGGGATCTGAGCGAGGGCGTGGGAAGACCGGAACGATCATGGGTACGCCGAGATTTCCGCTTATATCCCGAGAGATCCCACTTGTGATGAGTTCTCTCGCTCTCTCTTCGTGTTGCTGGAAATCGTCCGTTGACGTGCCCGTATTGTTGGGTTCGACGAGCAGCGGTCCTCCAGCCTCCGCTTCGGGAACCGGTGGCGCATACAGGAAATAGGGATAGTTGAATCCGGCATCGGGATCAGCGTCGACACGCATCGCAGGGATCTTATCGAGGTACGTTACGTCGTCGCTAACGGTGACCGTTGCGGTGTCTCGGTCGAGAGACTGGCCACCCTCATCTGGATAGATGGAGAATGCGAGTCTGCGATCCTCCGTAAGCGGTGTGTCGAGGGTCACGGTGAACTCTTGCACATCGGTGCCTGCCGAGAGTCGACCGAACGCATGCCGCTCATCGTGATTGATCGCCCTCAGCCCATATCTCACGTCGACATCACAACGAACTCGGTCGATAACCACTTCTTGGCCGTTAGAGGTTTGATCGTTGAACGTCACGGAGTTTGTCGACTCGGCCCGTGCGGCACCAGTCGTGGCTTCGATCGCCGAGAGGCCGCCGACTCCGCCGACAACAGTCCTCAGCACGTCGCGTCGTTGCCAGAAATCACGCATAATGCGGTGGTAGTATCAATAAGAAAATTTTCACATATAAATCTGCATCCTCCGGCTTGTGCTTCCTTCCGATCGATACCCGCTCAAGAAACGGAACAGACCATCCATATTGAAGTCCCCATCACATACCCCTTCGCGTCGATTAGTCTACCGCCCGCGGTTGCCCGAACGCGTCCTGTTGCATGAGCCGCTGCGCGGCCAGCCGTTCGACGCCCTCGGTCTCCTCGGCGTCGGGAATGCGCGTGTCGTCGACGAGTCGAACCAAGTAGATCCGGCGCCCGAACCGGTCGATGACGGGGTTCTGCTGGTCAGGTATCTCTCCGGCGTCGTCGAGGAGGCTGTCGACGGGCACAACAGCCGCGACAGACGCCGTCACGGGGTACGCTCACCGCTGCTTCACCTCCCTCGGCGCGGGCGGCCCGAACACGAGCGCCACGAAGCCGCTCGGGCTGCTCCGTCTCGGGATCGTCACGAGAGCCGATGAACTCGCCAGCGGCGCTGCCGCGGCTGATCCGCGGCATGGAGTCGCAGGCGGGACAGCGGTGTACGTCGTCGTTCTCGTCGCCGAAGACGGCGGCGAAGCGCTCGCTGACGTGCGTCCCACAGTGAAGGCACCCGGCATCGGCCCGGTCGGTGTCGGGTCGGGCCGTCATACCCCCCATCCCGACGCCGTTTGGTGGCGGTTATACTATGCCGGCTGGTTGTTGTCAGAAAGGTTATGGGACCGCCGAGATTCGAACTCAGGTCCTACGGACCCCATCCGCAGAGGATACCACTACCCTACGGTCCCGCACTCGGTCAGAAACGAGCGTTGGGGTTAAGCGCTTCGTTTCGTCGACCCCTCCCCGTCACGCGATCACGTCCCTGCCGGGGCGGTGGCCACGTCGTGTCACGCTCGCCCCCCGGTCGTCACCGCCGAGGTGGGGCGCCGCGCGGGCGAGCCGAACGACGACAAGGAGCCAGCCGATGCCGACGACGACGGCGGCGAGCCCGACGACGAGACGCCACGCCCAGCGAGCCAGCAGCGACAGCAGGTCGCCGACACGTCCCGCGAGTTTTCCGAGGGCGTCCATCACGGGGATCATCACGGAGTTGTCGGCGCCACGTCGTAGGCGTTGTGGCGTCGTCGGACGTCGGAAACAGACCCGACTCGCTTCACCTCACTCGTCGCGATCCCTCGGCACAACCAGTTCCCCGTCGTCGCGGACGGCCATGCTCGCGACCGGATCTCCCTCGTAGACCGCCAAGCCCTCGGCACGACCGATCACGTAGCCGTCGTGATCGCTCTCGACGGTCTCAACGGCGTCGCCGTGCGGGGTCACCACGTCGGCGATTGCATCTCCGGCCTCAACCGCCTCGCCGACTGCGACGCGGTGACGCAGCAGGCCGGCCTCCTCGGCGCGCGGACCGACGAACCGCCGCACGGGGTACTCGACGGGGGCGTCCGGGACGCCGGCTCCCGCCTCCGGGATCCCCGCGGGCGTCGAATCGAGCAGTCCGAACTCGACGGCGGCGGCGACGACACCGGCGACGCCGGCGGCGCGGGCGTCCTCCTCGACGACGCTGTGGCCGCCCAACTCCGCGGTGACCGCGGGAACGCCGGCGGTGTTGAGCGCCGCGCCGGCGGTCGAACGCTGAAGCGACTGATCGACGTACTCCTCGGCGGGGTACTCGGTGAGGATCGGGAGTCCGAGCGCGGTCGCGAGGCGGTCGAGATCCTCGGCCAGCCCGTCCGCCGCCGACTCGGTCCGCCGTTCGCCGTACAGCACCCGGTCACGGATGGTGAACGGCATCGACCCGACCTGCGCGGTGTGGCAGTCGACGAGCAGGTCCGCGGAGTCGGCCACCGCCTCGAACAGTCGGGTGTCGATGCGCTCCTGCGTCTCGGGCGGACGCGAGGTCTCGCGTTCGATGTCCGGGAAGTAGCGATTCGGGTCGTCGCCGCCGTAGTAGGAGGTGCGCTCGGTGCGCCGCAGGCCCGCGGGGTTGACCACGGGGACGACGACGACCGCGCCCGCGAGGTCGCCCGCTCCGACCGCATCGTCGACCGTCGCGGCGGCGTCCTGTGCGACGGCGACGCCGGTCGCCTCGTCGCCGTGAACGCCGCCGGTGACCCAGAGCACGGGGCCGCCGTCGGCGCCGTTGATGACGGTGACGGGGAGTCGTTCGCTCCCGCCGGTCGGGAGATCGGTCGCGTGGATCCAGCCGTCCGCGCGCTCGCCGGGGGCGGCGCTCGCGGAGCCGACGTCGAGTACGTCGTTCACGCCAGTGTCTGGCTCCCCCCGGGAGAAAAAGGCCCGAATCCGGCAGTCGGTGCGCTCGTCCCCGCCCCGTCCGCTGACGGGGGCAGCAGACGACCGTCCCGCTCAGACCAGCACGCGTTCCAACTCGACGACCTCGCCGGACTCGGCGTCCGGGTCCCCGACGAGCGTGCCGAGGCAGATCGCCGACCCGTTCGGCACGTAGCACGCGAGCAGGTCGCCCTCGGCGGGGTCGCCGGCGCCGTTCTGGCCGCTCGCGATCACGCCGGGCGCGTACACCGGCGCGCCGTTTGCGACCTCGCGGGCCGCCGACTCGGCGATCGTGAGCGACGGCAGCCCGGCCAGCGCCTCCTCCGCCGGACGCAGCGCCGCTCGAAGCAGCGACTCGTCGGGGTCGCCGTCGGCGGTGTCCTCGCCCCCCGCGAACGCGACGCCGTCGACGAGGTCGTGCATGGTGTGGAGATCGCGGTCGTCGAACGGGTCGGTCGCGGTGCGCCGGAGGTGACCCATGTGCCCACCGGTGCCGAGCGCGAGCCCGACGTCGTGACACAGCTTCCGGACGTACGTTCCCGACTCACAGCGGACCCGAAGGAGCACCTGCCGGTCCGTTCGGTCGAGCACGTCGAGGTCGTACACCTCGCGGGTGCGCAGTCGCCGCTTGACCGCGGACTTGCGCGGCGGCTTCTGGTACACCTCGCCCTCGAACTCGCCGACGACGCGATCGAGATCCGTCGGGGACGTGCCGTGAAGCTCCAGCACGGCGACGTACTCCTTGGCGCCCTCGAGGAACACCTGCGCCATCCGCGTCGCGTCGCCGGTCAGGGTCGGGAGACAGCCCGTCACCTTCGGGTCGAGCGTGCCCGAGTGTGCCGCGCGGTCGACGTCCAGAACGTCTCGAACCCAGCCGGCGACCTGATGTGCCGACGGCCCCGCGGGCTTGTCGAGGTTGACGACGCCGAAGTCGGCGAGGTCGTCGACCGATCGCTTCTCGGGCGCCGGTCGCATGATCAGAAGTCGTAGTCGACGCCCTCGACGGAGATCTTCCCCTCGTCGGTGTCGGGGTCGTACGAGTCCACGGCGGTCGTGAGCATTCCGAGCATCCCCTCCGGCGACCAGCGGGCCGTGTTGTACACGAGGTCGTAGATGCTCAGGTCGTCGACGTGGATGTTGTAGTACTCGCGGTAGCGCTTCGCCTCGCTGCTCTCGCGGCGGCGGGTCTCCTCGATGACCCGGTCGAGCGGTTTCTCCTCTCGGTCGACGATCCGCTCACACCGAACGTCGAGGGGGGCGTCGAGCCAGATCCGCAGGTCCGCGTGATCGCCCGCGAGCCACCCGGCGAGGCGCGACTCCAGCAGTACGTCGTCGCGCTCGACGGCGACGTCGCGCAGGCGACGGTCGAGATCGCGGTCGATCTGGTCGTCCTCCTCGGCGAGTTCGTTGAACTCGACGGGAGTCATGTCGCGCTCGGCGGCGAGTTTCCGGAAGATGTCGCCGCCGGAGACGTGTTCGAGGTCGAACGCCTCCGCGAGCGCGGCGGCGGTGGTGCTCTTCCCGCTGCCCGGCGGGCCGGAGACCGTTAGCAACATAGACACACTCGGCTCGTCGCGGTCAAAAAGGCGTCCATGTTCCCGCGGCGTGTGGCGTGCTCGCGTGGATCTCCTGATCGAACGCGGCGCCCGACCGCCGGCCGGCCTCAATCGGTGTCTCGAGGGCCGGCCGCGTGGATCCCGTGTTCGTCGAGCACCGTCTCGGGCGTCACCCGTTCGGCACCCGAGCGGGCCCGGTCGAACTGCTCGCGGGCCCAGTTCACGCCCCTCCGGTCGTCGTTGACCGCCACGCCGCCGACGCCGGTGTCCGTGTAGACGACGATCCCGGCCTCGTCCTCGCCGTCGGCGTGTTCGGCGATCCAGACGCCGAACTCGACCGCCACGGGCGCGCGGAAGAACTCGACCACTCCCTCCCGGAGGTCGGCGGCGAACTGTTCGGGCCGGTGTTCGACCAGGTGGTCCAACACGGCGGGCGTGACGACCATCTCCGGGACCGCGCCGCCGGCGGTCGCCTCCGCGTCGAACGTGTCGATGTGGCCAGACAGCGCGGCCGGCGCGACGCCGTACACCTCGTCGGCGGTGTGGACCGACTCGAACAGCCGCTCGACGACGCCGTCGGGGAGGCTCGGGTCCGGCCGACTCACGGACGCCCCGGCGAGGAACCGGGCGTCGAGCTCGGTGTCGTCGGGAAGCGCCTCGAACAGCGGCTCGCCCCGTCTGAGTCCGTCGAGGCGCGCGCGATAGCGGTCCCGTTCGGACAGGGCCCGCTCGCCGACGGCGGTCGCTCGAACGCCCCCGTCGACACGCTCTGCGAGCCCCGCGTCGACGAGCTCCCGCACGCCGCGATCGAGCGTCGTCCGCGGCACGTCGAGCTCGTCAACGAGCCGTCGCTTCCGGACCGGCCCGTCGCACAGGGCCGCGAGGACGTCGCGGCGTTTCGCGAGCACGCGCGGGATCTCCGCCGGGTCACCGCTCGTCATTGGCACGAGGGACGGACGGCCGGCAAATGTGTGTTCCGCTTATCGGTGTCTCGACCGGACGGTGGGAAGGTTCCCGGACGGTGGAATAATGACGTGGCCTCCGGTATGTCCGTCCGCCCTCGATATCGGTCCCCGACTCTTCGGCCCTCCACGCCGCGACATCGGATCGACCCGTCACCGAGCGACCCGCCGCTCCCGACTCTCCCCTCCACTCCGTGGTGGTTTCGAGACGCTCGCTCGGTCGCCGTGCTCCTTCACTCGCGTCTCGCCAACCCCACGAGGTGCCCCGCCTCCGCAACGATGATCTCCTCGCATCCGAGTCGCGCGGCGTTCTCGCTGCCGGGGAGACAGAACACGAGGACGCCGCCGACGACGCCGGCGGTCGCGCGCGTCCCGACCACCATCGTCCCGATCTCGTCGCGACTCATCGACCGGAACAGCTCGCCGAACCCCGGGAGCTCCTTGTCGAGCAGCGGCGTCACCGCCTCGACGGTCACGTCGTCGGGAGTGACGCCCGTCCCGCCGGTCGTGACGACGCAGTCCACGTCGTCGCGGTCGACGAGACGGTTGACAGCTTCCTGTACGCCGTCGAAGTCGTCGTTGACGACCTCGCGGAGGACCACCTCGTCCCCGGCGCCCTCGACGGCCGACTCGATCGCGTCGCCCGCGGGATCGTCGTCGTACCCGCGCGTCGACGACACCGTGACGACCGCGTATCCGAGTCGGTCGACGTCGTGGGCGTGATGGTCGTGGTCGTCGTGCGCGTGGGCACCTCCGCCCTCGTGGCCGTGGTCGTGGTGGTCGTGGTCGTCATGATCGTCGTGGGCGTCGTGGCTGTCGTGCCCGTCATGTCCGTGGTGTTGGCCGTCGTCAGTGTCGTGTTCGTGCTCGTGGTCTGCTCCCTCGTGACGATGGCTGTCGCTCATGGGGACGCCTATCGGTCGCGAGCGCTTCAACCCCGGGTCCGTGGATCACTCCCCTCTGACCGCCTCGGCGACGAGCCGGACGCCGACTGTCACCCCGGCGAGCGCGACGGAGACGAGACCGCCCACGAGGAGCCCGACACCGACGACCCACGCCGTGACGGAGGCCATCCCGGCGAGGAGAAACCCGAGGCCGAACACGAGGGCGAGGCCGAGCACCGCGGCGGCTGCCCCGCCGGCGGCGAGCCGGTACGTGCTCGATCGGTCGGCGAGCGGGCCGACACTGAGGCGGCCACCGCCCGCGGGGAGCCCGTAGCCGACGACGGTGACGACGCCCGCGACGGCGGTCCCGATCAGGGCGAACGCGAACGCGAAGCCCGACGGGACGCCGTCTCCCGTCTCGGGCGGCGGCGGGAGGTCGAACACGAACACGGCGACGGCGACGAAACAGACGAGGCCGGTGGCGACGGTTCCGACGCGGAGGGCGGCGAGGGCGGTGGACCGGTTCACCCCCAGGGATCGTCGGCGGTCGAGGATGGGCTTTGTGGTGGCCGGCCGATCAGGGGCCGCGTGGCGACCGCCCTACGTCACGTCGTCGCCGTCCGGGTCGAACAGCTCCTCGATCCGGCAGTCGAAGAAGTCCGCGAGGCCGAACGCCAACTCCAGCGACGGATCGTAGCGCCCGCGCTCGATGCTGTTGATCGTTTGCCGGGTCACGCCGACCCGCTCCGCGAGTTCGGCCTGGCTGATGTCGCGCTCCTCGCGACGGGCACGGACCTCGTTGTTCATCGACCTCGGCTCAGCCAGCCGTACGCGACCGCGAACACGACGAACAGTCCGACGTAGCCGTACAGCACGCCGCTGACGAACGGCGGCACGTCGTAGACCCCGAGCGCGCCGAGCGTCCGCACGCCGGAGGCGCCGAGCACCAGGACGACCGCGGCGACGACGAGCGTGAGGGTGCTCGCGCGCCGCTCCAGTTCTGCGTCGCGCTCGTCGAACAGCGTCACGGGGCTGAACTGCCACACCGCCAGGAAGGCGACGATCCCGACCCAGTAGGCCGCCTCGGCCGCGACTGGGTACGAGAGAAGCCTGAGCGCGATGTTCGCGGCCACGCCGACGCCGACCGAACCGAACAGCAACCGACGGTAGCGTCGTCTGGCGGAGACGGTCGGCGTCCCGCCGGGCTCGCCTCCCGAGCCGAGGCCGGTCTCCGTCATCGTCGGTCACCTGCCGGTCCCGCGTCGTCCAGTTCCCCGGTCGATCCCGTCCTTCGAGTGGATGTCGTGTCGTACATCGGGTGCCTCCACGAGATGTAAAGCTCGCTTTACAGTAAAGGAAACTTTACACAGGGGCTTATATCTGTCGCCCGTTCGACCGGTCCTGGCTCGCCGCGGGGAGTAGGGTTTAGTCCCCCGGCGTGGCAGTTGTGGACACGCATGAAAGCGGTTCAGTTCTCGGAACACGGCGACCGCGACGTGATCGAGTACGGCGACTTCCCGGATCCCGAGCCCGCTCGGGGAGAGGTGATCGTGGACGTGAAGGCGGGCGCGCTCAACCACCTCGACATCTGGACCCGAAAGGGTCTGCCGGGTATCGACCTCGAGATGCCGCACATCCCGGGCTCCGACGCCGCGGGCGTCGTCCACGAGGTCGGCGAGGGCGTCACTCGGTTCGAGGAGGGCGACCACGTCGCCGTCTCGGCGGGCGTCTCCTGCGGGGAGTGTGAGTTCTGCCGACACGGGGAGGAGTCCCAGTGCGTCCGCTTCTCGATCATCGGCGAGCACCAGCGCGGCGTCCACTCGGAGCTCGCGGCCGTCCCGCAGGACAACCTCGTCTCCGTCCCCGAGCACGTCGACTGGGAGATCGCCGGCTCCGCCTCGCTCGTGTTCCAGACGGCCTGGCGGATGCTCCTCTCGCAGGGGGAGCTGGGCCCGAGCGAGTCGGTGCTCGTCCTCGGGGCCTCCGGTGGCGTCGGCCACGCCGCCGTGCAGATCGCGGACCACGTCGGCGCGGAGGTGTACGCGACCGCCTCCACCGAGGAGAAGCTCGGCTACGCCGAGGAGCTGGGCGCGGACCACGTCATCAACTACGAGGAGGACGACTTCGCAGGTGAGATCCGCGAGCACACCGGCCGCCGCGGCGTCGACATGGTCGTCGACCACATCGGCGCGGCGACGTGGCACGACTCGCTGAAGAGCCTCGCGAAGGGCGGGCGGATCGTCACCTGTGGCGCGACGACCGGCGGGCGCCCGGAGACGGACATCAACCGCATCTTCTGGAACCAGCTGAAGGTGATCGGCTCGACGATGGCGACGCCGGGCGAGGTCGACGACGTGCTCGAACTCGTCTGGGACGGCACCTTCGAGCCGCGGATCCGCGAGACGTTGCCGATGAGCGAGGCGGCGCGCGCACACGAGATGATCGAGGACCGAGAGGGCTTTGGCAAGGTGGTGGTTAGACCCGACAGTGAGCTCTGAGGGTTCGGACCCGAACGCGGACGCGACCCCCGACGACGACCGTCCACGGGTCGTCAACACCGGCGACGGCTACGAGCGCGTCGACGACGCGGACGCGAACGCTCCCGCCGGCACCGACTCCACCCCCGACGGCGACGCCCCCGCCGATACCGACGCGGACGGCGACGGCCTCGGGCGGACGGGCTGGGTGCTGGTGGCCGTCGTCGTTGTCGCGTTCCTCGTCGTCCCCGGGATCATCTACGTTCGCCCGACCGTGCCGGGGGAGCTCGGCTTCCGCTTCCTCGCGGCCATGCTCGTGCTGCCGTTTCTCCCTGCGCTCCTGTTGGGCGTGACAGCGGTGTGGAGCCTCGTTGCCGGCGGCGAGTGACTCCGGCCTCCGACCCGCGGCCGAGCGATCGACCCGGTCGGACCGCGCGGTCGCCGCTGACCGAACCGGATCACAGCCCGGCCCGGCCGGTACGTTTTGGCCCGACGAGCGCGTACGCCGGATCGACATGACGACCTCCCTCACCGCGGCCAGCGACCCGGACCGGCTCCCGCCGGACGTCCCGGGCGCGTCGACGTTCGTCGAGGCGAACGGCCGGACGTTCCACGTCGTCGAGGCCGGTCCCGAGGACGGCGATCTCGTCCTCCTGCTCCACGGGTTCCCCGAGTTCTGGTACGGCTGGCGCGACCAGATCCGTCCGCTCGTCGACGAGGGCTACCGGGTCGTCGTCCCGGACCAGCGGGGGTACAACCGAAGCGAGCGTCCCGGTCGCGTTCGCGACTACCGGATCGAGGCGCTCTCGGCCGACGTGACCGGCCTGATCGACGTGTACGACCGCGAGACGGCCGCGGTCGTCGGCCACGACTGGGGCGGCGTCGTCGGCTGGTGGACGGCGATACACTCGCCAGAGCGGCTGTCCTCGTTCGTCGCCGTCAACGCACCGCACCCGACCGTTATCCGGCGGACGCTGTCCGGGGATCCGGTCCAACTCCTCCGGTCGAGCTACGCGTTGTTCTTTCAGCTGCCGAGAGTGCCCGAGGCGCTGACGCGGGCGGCGAACTGGCGGCTCCCGGTGCGGATGATGCGTGACTCGTCGATGCCGGGTACGTTCTCCGCGACGGACTTCGACCGCTACCGCGAGGCCTGGCGCCGCGAGGGCGCGTTCACGGCGATGCTGAACTGGTATCGAGCGGCAGCGAGACGCCCGCCGACGCCCGAGACCGACGAGGTCACCGTTCCCACTCGGCTACTCTGGGGCGTTCACGACCAGTTTCTCAAGCACCGCATGGCCTCCGACTCCCTCGAGCACTGCGTGGACGGGCGGATCACGAACGTCCACGAGGCGACCCACTGGGTCCACCACGAACGGCCGGCGAGGATCGCCGACGCGATCGTCGAGGAACTCGCCTGAACGAGGCGCTCGCGGAGCGGACGGCCGAGTGGGGGCTACTCCGTTCGCCCGTCGTCGACGCCGATCGCGACGCCGCCGTCGTCGTCCCAGTCGCGACGCTCACGCCGCTGTCCGTCGCCCGCCGCGTCGCCGTCCCCGCCGCCGGCTCGATCCACCGCGCCGGGCATCATCGCGCCGGCCGCGCCCGAGCCCTCGTCGGCCTCTGCGGACTGGCGTTCCCGCATACTCTGTCTGGTGAACTGTGGCTGGGCGCGGAGACCGCCCTTGTCCTTCGTGAACGAGCGGTAGAGGAAGAACACCATCGGCAGCGTGGCCACGACGATCCCGATCGAGAGGTACACGTCGAGCATGGTCGACCCGAACGAGTAGATGATCGCCGCCGAGAGGCCGCCCACCGCGGTGAGCACGGAGTAGGCGATCCGCTGGGCCAGCCGGTCGAGGACGTGGTTGTCGTCCTCCAGCGTGACGTTGACCGCGAGGTCCTCGCGCTCGACCGTGTCGAGCACGTTCTCGAGCTTCGGCGGCACCGTGAACAGGGCGCGCGCCGTGTCCCGCGTCTGTGTCGCCGCGTCGCTCGCGAGCCGACGGGCCGTGTCCTCCAGATACCCCTCCTCGGAGAGGTACTCCGTGGCGACCTCGATGAAGTCGAAGTCCGGGTCGAGCGTGACGCAGACCCCCTCGACGACCGTCGCCACCCGGAGGACGAGCGCCATGTTCTGGGGCAGCCGCAGCGGGAAGTCGTAGATCGTCGACTCCACCTGTTCGATCACCTGCTGGACGCGGTACTGCTCGATGTCCTCCCCGCGCACGTCGGCGATGGCCAGCTCCATCACGTCGGCCATCACCTTCCGGTCGGCCTCCGGCGACAGCGTTCCCATCTCGACGAGCGAGTCGAGGATGCCGTCGATGTCCTGGTTCGCGACGGCGATGTAGAAGTCGATGATCTTCTCCTGGATGAACGGGTCGACGCGGCCGGACATCCCGAAGTCGTAGAAGATGATCTGCCCGTCGGGCGTCACGGAGAGGTTGCCCGGATGCGGGTCCGCGTGGAACACGCCGTCCTCGGCGATCATCTGGAGGTACGCGCGCTGGAGTGTCGTCGCCAGTTCGGTGCGGTCGACTCCCATCGAATCGAGCGCTGCGGTGTCGGAGATCTTCGTGCCCGGCAGGTACTCCATCGTGAGCACACGCGGTCCGGACGCGCCGGCGACGGGCTCGGGGATCACGATCCGCTCGCTGTCCTCGAAGTTCGCCCGGATCTCCCGGAGCACGCGCTGCTCGCGGGTGTAGTTCATCTCCTGGTGGATCGTCTTGTCGAACTCCTCGGCGAGGTTGTCCAGCGAGAACGCCTGCCCCTGCCCGACGAACCGTGTCAGCAGCGGCACCGACCACTTGATGATCCGGAGGTCGGCCTCGACCAGCTCCTCGATCCCGGGCCGGCGGACCTTCACCGCGACCTCCTGTCCGTCGTAGGTCGCGACGTACACCTGCCCGAGGCTGGCGCCCGAGATGGGGTCGGTGTCGAACTCGTCGAACACCTCCTCGACGGGACCGAGCTCCTCCTCGATGACGCGCCGGGACTCCGCCCACGGCGCCGGCGGCACGTCGTCCTGCAACGAGGACAGCACCTCGATGTACGACGCCGGGAGCACGTCCGGCCGGGTCGAGAGGATCTGTCCGAGCTTGATGAACGTCGGCCCGAGCGTGAGGAGCGTGTCCAGCAGCACCTCCGCTCGACGGAGCCGCATCTCTCGTGTCACCGTCCGGGACCCGCCCACGACGATGAACCGCTTCCGGTCCCGAAGGAACGCCCATATCAGCGGCAGGAACCGGTAGATGACGAGGGGGAACCGTCGGTACGCGCGCAGTGAAACCAGCGTCACCACCCGGGTTACGCGTCCGTGACGGCGATCTCGTGTTCGGAGGCGGCGGCCCGCTTGGGCAGCCGAACCGAGAGCACCCCGCGGTCCATCTCCGCCTCGCTTCCCTCGTGGGTCGCGTCCGGCGGGAGGGGGATCTCGGCGTCGAGGAACAGCGGCCGGTCCTCCTCGACGTAACTGAACTCGCGGTCGGGCGCCTTCTCGCGGCGGGCTTCGAGGTGGAGGCGGCCGCGCTCGACGCTGACGTCGGTCGTCTCCGCGCTGGCACCGGGCAGGTCGACCACGAGGAGATACGCGTCGTCGCTCTCCAACAGGTCGGCGAACACCGGCTCGGGAAGGTCCCGAAGCGCCTCGCGTAGTTTCGACATGAACGGATCAATGGGCGGCGCGTCGAAAAATGCCGCGGTGACGGCGGCGTCCGTGCGTGTGAGTGTCTCCCGTGGGTCTTTTGGTCGTGCGGCCAGTTCGGTCGAGTATGACCGAGGGATCGGAGGACGCCGACCGCGAGTCGTCGACGGCCACCGACGCGCCGGTCGGGGGCGGGGTTCGCGTCGAGCCGAACGCGGCGGTCGTGTCGCACGATGCCCGGGTGCCGCCGGACCCCCGCGAGGAGACGCCCGTGCCGTTCCGTCCCGTGGCGGCGGCCCGGTCGGTCGGGGGCCGGCTCGTTCGGAGACTCGGCCGTCACGGGGACCGATCGAGGACCGACGGTGGGGACTGACCCCGACGCGTCGAGGGCGGATCCGTCGACCGTCGCGACGGCGCCCCGACTGGCGGCCTTTTCACCCCGGGCCCGCAAGGGTGCCGTATGAGTCACGACCGGACACGCGCCGGGTTCAAGAACCGGACCCGGGTCGCCGACGCGCGCGAGCGCCTGCTCGCGACGGCCGCTCCGCACGGCCGGACGGAGACGGTACCGCTGACGGCCGCCGACGGCAGGGCCGTCGCGGACGCGACGACGGCACCGACGCCGGTACCGGGGTACGACCGCGCCGCGATGGACGGGTGGGCCGTCCGCGCGGCGGACACGTTCGGCGCCTCCGACCGTTCGCCGTCGGTGCTGTTCGCCGAGGAGGGGGAAGTCGGCCCGGACGGGGCGGTCCGCGTCCACACCGGGAGCGAGTTGCCGCCGGGGGCGGACGCGGTGGTCAAGATCGAGCAGGTCGGCGAGGTCGGCGACGAGGTCGAGGTGTTCGACGCCGTCGCCGAGGGCGAGAACGTCGGCCCGACGGGGGAGGACGTCGCCGAGGGGCAGACGCTGTACGAGCCACCCCACCGGCTCCGGCCGTCCGATCTCGGTCTCCTGAAGTCCGTCGGCACCGACGAGGTCGAGGTCGCGGCGCGCCCCCGGGTCTCGGTGATCCCGACCGGCGAGGAGCTGGTGCAGGCCGAGCCCGACCCCGGGGAGGTGATCGAGACGAACGGCCTCACGGTCTCCCGACTCGCCGAGCGCTGGGGGGCGGACGCCACCTACCGCGAGATCGTCACCGACGACGAGGACGCCCTTCGCGAGGCGGTCGAGCGCGACCTCGACCACGACGTGGTCGTGACCACCGGCGGCTCCTCCGTCGGCGAGCGGGACCTGATCCCCGAGGTGATCGACGAGATCGGCGAGGCACTGGTCCACGGTGTCGCCCTCAAGCCGGGTCACCCCGTCGCGCTCGGGGCCATCGAGGAGACGCCGGTGATCATGCTTCCCGGCTACCCCGTCGCGTGCATCGTCAACGCCGTGCAGTTCCTGCGCCCCGCGATCCGCGAGATAGGATCGCTCCCGCACGACCCGCACCCGACGCGTCGGGCGACGCTGACCCGGAAGCTCTCCTCCGAACCCGGCGTGCGGACGTTCGCGCGGGTGAAACTGGATCCGACGGATGACGACGGCCGAACCGGCGGCGGCGACCACCCGGCCGTCGAGGCGACGCCGACGCGCGCGTCCGGCTCGGGAATGCTCTCGTCGGTCGCGCTCGCCGACGGGTGGGTCGTCGTCCCCGAGTCTCGGGAGGGGCTCGACGCCGGCGAGGTCGTCGACGTGGAGCTGTGGGAGGTGAACGAATGAGCGACCGACGGGAGTTCCGCGACCTCGCGGAGCCCGAGGCGGCCCACGAGGCCATCGAATCGCTGGACCTGGCGCCGGAGCCGGAACCCGTCCCGCTTCGCGAGGCGCGCGGGCGCGTGCTCGCCGAGCGGATCGACGCCGAGTTGGACGTGCCGGGGTTCGACCGGGGGTCGATGGACGGCTACGCGGTCCGCGCGCGCGACACCTTCGGGGCCGACGAGGCCGACCCGGTCGCCCTGGAACTGGTCGGCGCAGTCCACGCCGGCGCCGAGCCCGACGTGACCGTCGAACCGGGAACCTGCGCGGAGATCTCCACGGGCGCGGTGATGCCCGACGGCGCCGACGCGGTCGTGATGGTCGAGCGAACCACCGAGGTCGACGACGGCGACACGATCGAGATCCGCACGTCCGTCGCCCCCGGCGACCATGTCATGTTCGCCGGCGCGGACATCGCCGCCGGCGGCCGCGCGCTCGGCCCGGGGACGGAGATCACGCCCCGCGAGATCGGCCTGCTGTCCGCGCTGGGTGTCGACGAGGTACCCGTCCGCGGAACGCCGACGGTCGGCATCGTCTCCACCGGCGACGAACTCGTCCGGCCCGGCGACGACCTACACAGCGAGCGCGGCCAGATCTACGACGTGAACAGCTACACGATCGCCGCGGGCGTCGAGGAGGCCGGCGGCGAGGCGGTCCTCTACCCCCACGCCGG
>ENA-ORDC01001059-ORDC01001059.1-marine-metagenome-genome-assembly--contig:-NODE-1059-length-22142-cov-3.203535_pt1 | contig 22142 bp, 27 predicted proteins | sample MGYA00237783_ERZ508515 | MGnify/ENA primary metagenome ERZ508515 (study PRJEB26186, sample SAMN06268792) | marine metagenome | isolation source: Eden Landing Ponds, San Francisco, CA, USA | place... | reverse complement strand
AGGAGTGGCAGTGGACCAGGCCCTTCTGGTCGTCGTGGTGGTCCAGCAAGTGGGCGATCGTCTCGGCCATCCGCGGGAGCGTGGCGTCGCGGTGGTCGGGGGTCATCTTCCCGCAGGTCACGTCGTAGAGCGGGCGGTGTTCGAGCGGGAACGTGTGGGGCAGGTCGACCATCGCGACGTTCGCGGGGTCGAGGCCGCTCGACCGACAGAACGCCTCCTTGTTGAGGATCGTGGCGGAGAGGAGCGCGAACCTGTTGCCCCGGTCCCAGACGGTGTGATGGAGGTAGCGGGCGGGGTCCATCGGCTTGACCGTCACCGCCGACCCGGCACCGTCGTGCTGGTCGACGACCCACGTCGTCGGGCTCTGGGGGTCGCGGTAGTCCTCGACGAACCATTTCAGCTCGCCGATGAGTTCCTGCAGGCGGTCGCGGCGGGCGGCCTCCTCGGGCGTCAGTTCGGACTTCGTCAGCAACTCGTCTTTCTCGCGCTTGCAGACGCCGACGAGCGTCTCCGCGAAGCGCGAGGCGCGCTCGACGGGGTCGCCCGCGGCCGCCACGTCGGGGACGCCGATGTCGTCCCACACCGGCACGGTCCGGGGTTTCAGGTCGATAGTCGCGTACATCTCGGCCCACTCGGCCAGCCCGTGGGCCTCGTCGACGACGACCACGTCGCGCTTTCTGAACACGTCGGAGCCGGCGGTCTGCATGAAGTACGCGAGCGTCATCGCCGCGATTTGGCGGTTCGACGCGATGGCGCGGTCGGAGAAGTACGGACAGCGGTGCCGGACCGAGCAGTCGAAGCCGCGCTTGCGGGCGCAGGGGGCGCGGTCGACGGGCGTCTCTTCCTCCCCCCGGATGATGCAGTTGTAGTTCGACTTGCCCCGGATTATCTTGAGGTCCGAAAGCAGGTCATCCTCGGCCACGTCGTCCAGTTGCGACACCTGCGGGGTCGTGTAGTAGGCGTCGGTCGCCTGCGCGGGCGACGTCTCGTCGGCGGTCGCCGCCGACCCCGCGATGGCGCGGGCGAGAAGCGACTTACCGCTCCCGGTCGGCGCGCGGACCAAGACCACGTCGTTGCCGTCGGCGAAGGCGTCGCGGATGTCGCGCAGGGCCCGTTCCTGCGCGCCGCGGAAACTGGGGGCCGGAAACGAGTCGATGATGCGCGACGGGTCCACGGTCGATGAACTCCTCGGACGGGCCTAAATCCACCGCTCCGGGGTGCGGTCGCGGCATCGCCGAGCCCGAGACGCCGGAGAAAACCGAGTCTAAAGCGCCGCCACGTCCTCGGCCGTCGGTTCGCGGTCGCCCGGGAGACGCTCCATGCAGTCGAAACAGAGGAAGTGCTCGGAGCCGTCGACGAGTTCCAGCGTCATCCCGCCGGACGAGGACGTGGGGAAGTTCCAGAGGTCGCCGATGCCGCCGGCGATGCGGACGCCCTTCCCGCAAGCGTCGCACGGTTCGGAGGTCATGAGAGAACCGAGGGTTCGAGACGGCAAAAGCGCCACGCCGCATCGGCGTGACCGTAATCGACCGACTTCGCCGACCGCCGGGAGACTCTTGTCGGCTGGCGTATAACTTTCGTGGCATGCGCGTCGACTGCGAAGGCTGTGCGGGCTGTTGTATCGACTGGCGGCCGGTCGCGCCGGTCGCGCTCGACCACGAGCGCCGCGGGCCGCGCGCGCCGCTCGACGACACCTACAACCTCGTCCCGCTGACCCGCGACGAGATTCGTGACTTCGTGGCGGCGGGACTCGGCGACGCCCTCACCCCGCGATTGTGGGAGGCGTCGCCGGGCGAGGGCGTCGAAATCGACGGCGTCGAACTCGCGGCCATCGGCGGGAAGCCCGCGTTCTTCGTCGGCATGCGGAAGCCGCCGAAACCCGTCGCGCCGTTCGGCCTGGAGCGGACGTGGCTCCGCGCCTGCGCGTTTCTCGACCCCGAGACCCTCCAGTGCCGCATCCACGACACCGAGTTCTATCCCGACGAGTGCGGCGAGTACCCCGGTCACAACCTCGTCCTCGAACAGGAGACCGAGTGCGAGCGCGTCGAGCGACACCACGGCGGCGAGCGCCTGCTCGACGACGCGGCCCCGGACGACTTTCACGGCCTGCTTCTCGGCCCCCACGCCCTCGGCGCGAAACTGTTCGTCCACCCCGAGCCCGAGCGGTTGGCGGGGACCATCGAGCATCTCAAAACCCGTGAACTGACGCCCGAGGACCGCGCGGAGTTCGTCGGCGTCGCGGTCGGGTCGCATCCGGGTTCGACCGAGGTCGACGAGGAACGCGCCTCGCGGGCGCGTTCGAAGACGCTCGAAAGCGAGTCGTGGGCGGGTGAGACCGTCGCCGCGTGGGACGCGGTCGCCGGTCGTCTCGGGAGCGCGGCCGACGAGGCACCCGACCCCGACGAGGTCGAAGTCGCCCGCGGCGCGCCGGAAACGCCGGGGTGGGATGCGGTTCGCGGCGACGGCTGACCCGCGGGTGGCGAGCGACGGGCGGCGGGTGACCGGCAGGGGTCGGCCAGTTGACGGCTGGTCTGACGGGCGATACGTTAACATCGCGAGCGGCGCTACCGTGTAGCATGAAAGTGCTCGTGACCGGGGCGACCGGGTTCGTCGGCCGGCACCTCGTACCCCTCCTCCTCGACGCCGGCCACGACGTGGTCGTGTTCGTCCGCGACGCGGCGCGTTACGACGGTCCGACGGACGTGGCGGTGGTCGAAGGCGACATCTTCGAGCCGGCGACGCTCGCCCCCACGATGGCGGGCGTCGACGCGGCGTACTACCTCATCCACTCGATGCACGCCGGCGGCGACTTCGAGGAGCGCGACCGACTCGCCGCTCGCAACTTCGTCGACGCCGCCGAGTCCGCCGGTGTCGGGCGAGTCGTCTACCTCGGCGGCCTCGGCGAGGACCGTGACCGGCTCTCGGCACATCTGCGGTCGCGCCGCGAGGTCGAACACATCCTCGCGTCGGGCGCGCCCGAGCTCACGACGCTCCGGGCGGCTATCATCGTCGGCGCGGGGAGCGCCAGCTTCGAGATGGTCCGCCAACTCGCCACGCGCCTGCCGGTCATGGTGACGCCGCAGTGGGTCGAAACGCGGTGTCAACCCATCGCCATCGCTGACGTGGTCGCCTACCTCGCGGGCGTCCTCGACCACCCCGAGACGGCGGGCGAGACCTACGATATCGGCGGCCCGGACGTGCTCACTTACCGGGAGATGCTCCAGCGCGTCGGCGCGCAGTTGGGCCACGCGCCCCGAATCATCGCCGTGCCCGTGTTGACGCCGCGGCTCTCATCGTACTGGATCGGTCTCGTGACCAACGTGGACACGGGCGTCGCCCGACCGCTCATCGAGGGGCTGAAAAACCCCGTCGTCGTCGGCGACGACCGCATCCGCGACATCGTCGAGGTGGACGAGACGCCGTTCGACGCCGCCGTCGAGCGGGCGCTCCGCGAGGAGCGCGAAACGCGGGAGAAAAACGTGGAACCGGAGCCGACGACCCCGACGTGAGCGGGACGCGAACCGCCCGCCCGAGCGCCCCGAGCGCCGCGGCGATTGATATACCGCGGGGCCGTAGGGGCGGGATATGAACGACGCCCCGGAGTACGGCGAGACGTGGGTGTACGAGAGTATCGTCGGCGCGCTCCCGGGCGTGAACATCGGCGAGGCGGGCGCTATCGCCCTTCAAATCGCCGTCTTCGAAATCGCCGTGCTCGTGTTCGCGTGGGTGTACGGCCTGTGGACCGCGGCGGTCGCGGGCACCGCGGCCATCGTCGTCGCGGCCGCGGGGAGCGTCGTGATGCTCCGCATGGGCGAGTGGACCCGCGCCGCGAGAGTGCCCGCACCCTACCGCCGCCTGCTTTTCGGGTCGAGTATCGAAGTCGTACTCGGCGTGCTCGCGTTCGTCGCGCTCGTGACGCACCTGTTCGTCTTCGACCCCCAGCAACCGGGAACGCCGCTCATGACGACGCTGTTCGGCCCCGAGCCGCCGGTCGTGGTGGTCTACCTGACACTGCTCGTCCTCTGGGACCTCTGTTACCGAATCGGCACGTCGTGGTGGGCGGCCGTCGTCGGACTCTGGGGGGCCGTCCGCTACCGGTTCGACGGTCCGACCGCCGGGACGGTCAGGCGAGTGAACCTCCTGAACGTCGGCTTCGCGGTCGCGCAGGTGCTGTTGCTTCCGTTCGTCGCGGACCAGCCGGTGCTTTTGCTCGCGGTCGGCGGCCACGTCGTCGCCGTGACCGTGGTCTCGGTGACGGCGGCGGCGCTAACGAGGACGTGAGGAACGCAGGAACAGGACGCAGGAGGACGTGAGGGACGGGTCAGTCGTCGGACTGCATCCGCTTGAACTGTTCGAGTAGCGCGTCGGTCGAGTCGCCGGAGTCGTACTCGACACTGCCGCGGTAGGTCTTCCGGTCGTCGTCGGTGCCGGGTTCGACCTGACTCGTCATCCGCTCGCGGCGTTCGTGTTCGGCTTCGTCGTATGCCCCCATTGACATGGTTCGACTTACCATGTGTGACTGTGACACATATAACTATCGGAGTAATTCATAATCGTGATATTCGTGGCCGTCCGTGCGACCTGAACCCGGACACGGGGTGGATGGAACCGGAATCCGGAGCCGCGGCGGGAAAGGGTAAAACCAATCGCCGAACTACACCGTGTGTGGCACGCCCGCTTCGCTTTCGTTACGCCCCCGGACGTTGGGACGAGTCGCGCATCACCCGCGACGTCTTCCAGCCGCTCGACGGCAACCTCGGTGCCGAGATGGGTGCGCCGTGGTACGCACCGCCCGACGGCTACGAGGCCCGACGGTTCGACATGGACAACGGCGACACCGCACTGTTCGCGTGGACCGACGACCACGCCTACTGGATAGGCAACACCGAGACGCCGAGTTCGCTGTGGCGGACCGACAAGGAGGGCTTCGACGAGGCTCCCTTCGAGGTCTCCCGGTGGGCCCAGCGCGAACTCATCGCCGAGCTGTTCGACCAGTCGCCGTGGCTGAAGCCCTACCCGCACCTCTCGTGGTTTTTCCTCCCCGGGTTCCTCTCGAAGGAGGGTCGCGAGACGACCCGCGAGTTCTTCCACGACCACGCCGCGGGCTTCCCCGACGCGACCCGCGAGGAGGCGCTTGCGTTCTACGAGTCGTTCTTCGCCACGGGCGTCCTCGACGAGTACCGCGAGGTCATGGCCGGAAAGCTCGGCACCTCGGAGTACTTCGACCCGATACGGATGGCCGCGGCGATGGGCGAGTTCGACGTGGCGTACCTCCTCGACGAGGCGGGCTACGACATCACGCCCGAAATCGCCGTGACGACCGGCCACTCCATCGACTTCCGCGCCGAGAACACTCCCGCGGGCGGCGCGCTCATCGAGGTGACACGCCCCCTCCCGCCGAACCGACGCTCCGTGAGCAACCCCATCGCCGCGATTCGCGACACGGCCCAGACCAAGACCAACGGCGAGGGCCAACTCGCCGAACACGGCGGCGGCGTGACCCTGTTCGTCGACTGCTCGTCGTTCCCCGACGACGACTGGGCCGCCATCATGGGCGAGAAACCCGACGTGCGGCACCGGCCGGCCGTCGTCTTCCGCCTCCGCCCGTCGGGGCAGGTCGAAGGCTACTCGAAGGGGTCCGTGCCGGTGGACCTGCCGTGGCTCGCTGACTGACGTTTGTTCTGACCAGTGTGTGGACCGAGCGCGACGCAGGCGCGCGGCCAAGTCGCCGAGCCCCGAGCCGACGGCTCGCGGGTCGCAGTCAGAAAGAAAAGAATCGAGACGGGGCGAGAACCGGCCTCAGAACGAGACCATCTGGGGCCCGTTCTCACCGAGCGGGGACGGGTCGCGGTCGCTGTAGTATCGACGACCGATCGCCTCGTGGCCGACGCCGGTGAAGAGGGCGTCCCGCACGTCCTGCGGGCACGTGTACGTCTCGTCGCCGAGACGGGCCAGAATCTGTGCGACAGTCTCCTGACCGTTCTGGAGCTCGATTACTTCGTCGCCGTGGCGTTGGGCGAAGTCGGTCGAGCTAATCGGGTATTCGTGGCGATCGATGGCGTCGCCGAGTCCGTTCAGGCGCATTACAGCCATGACTGTGCCGGCCACATTCTTAATGATTTTCCATGTATTTGATTAGTGGCATTGGAGTCCTTAATCGTCCTTAATGCTATATCGGGCGCAACGTTTGTCTCCCCCTCGCCCCGACCACGATGCATGGACGACAGCCCGCCGGTCGCGGACCTCCACCTCCACACGACCGCCTCGGACGGCCGGCTCACCATCGACGCACTCCCCGACGCCGCCCGCGCTGGCGGGGTAGACGTGGTGGCCGTGACGGACCACGACCGCTACCATCCGGACCTCGACGCCCCAGTGGTCGAACGCGACGGCGTGACAGTCGTCCGCGGCATCGAACTGCGCGTCGACGCCGGCGACCGCCGGGTCGACCTCCTCGGCTACGGCCTCAGGGAGCGGCCCGCCCTCGTCGAGGTGGTCGACCGACTCCAGCGCAACCGCATCGAGCGGGCGCGGGAAATCGTCGCGGCGGTCGAAGCGGAAACCGGGGCGGACCTCGACATCGACATCCACGACGGCGTCGGCCGGCCGCACGTCGCCCGCGCCGTCGACGCCAGCGAGGCACCCTACGACTACCAAGGCGCGTTCGACGAACTCATCGGCTCGGACGGGCCCTGCTACGTCCCGCGCGAACTCCCGACGTTCGACGACGGCGTGGCCGCCCTGCGAGACGCCTGCGACGTGGTCGGCCTCGCACATCCGTTTCGCTACCGCGACCCCGCCGGCGCGCTCGCCCTCTGTGCCGACCTCGACGCCGTCGAACGCTACTACCCCTACGGGTTCGAAGTCGAGACGGACCTCGTGGACGAGGCCATCGAGCGCTACGGCCTGCTCGCCACGGGCGGGAGCGACGCCCACGACGAGACCCTCGGCCGCGCCGGACCGCCGGAGACCGACTTCGCCCGGTTCGCCGCGGCGATAGACGGTCTCTAACCGTGTTAGTCCGTGAATAACCCGGAACGTGCCGTGGGGCGTAGAGTTAAATCCTATCGGAACTGAAGGGGCGGTATGCAGTGTCACTACTGCGACCGTGAGGCCGCATACGCCGCCGAGAAAGACCACATTAAGGTCGGCCTCTGCGAGCGACACTTCCGCAAGCGGGTCGAGGAACTCGCCGAATCCGAGGAACTCGCCGCCCTGAAGGAAAAGCTCGATATTAACCGAACAAAGTGACGGCCGCCCCACAGCAGTCCCTCCACTAGCGCCTCCCTACCGTCGCCGCGCCGGGTCGCCTCGCGCGGCCCCGCGTCCGCTCACGCGAGCACCTGACCACCGAACACGTACAGCGCCGCGAGCGCGCTCTCGAACACGACGGTCCCGAGCGCCGAGAGCGCGACGAACCGCTTCGGCGACATCCCGGACAGTCCGGCCGGGACGGTGAGCATCCCGCGCGTGAACAGCATCGCGTTGCTCAGCGGAACGACGACGGGACCCCAGCGGTCGAACCAGCCGTCGAACCGGTCGAGAGAGTCTTCGCTCACGCGGAACCACGGCCGCGACAGGAGGTACTCGCGGCCGCCCCGCTTGGCGACGAGGAACAGCCCGACCTGACCGACGGTCGCGCCGAGCACGGCGACGGCGAGAATCGGAAGCATCAGTCGTTCGCCGACCAACACCAGCGCCCCCGGCACGAGGAGTTCGCTCGGCGCGACGTAGAGGAGCATCGCGCCCTCCAGTACGAACACGAAAAAGAGGGCGACGAGGGCGAGGTCCGACGCGAGGAGGGATCGAAGAACGTCGGGGAGTTGCGAGGTGAACGCGCTCATAGCTACGCGTGGTTCGAGCGGAAATATGTTCATTATGGTTTGGATAACGCGGCGCGAACCGACGGGAGCGACGGCATTTTGCCGCCGCCGACCGAACCCCGCCTATGGAGTTCACCGACCGCCCCCGCAGGCTTCGAACCGACGGGATTCGCCCGCTCGTCTCGGAGACGACGCTCGACGCGACCGACCTCGTCGCGCCCGTCTTCGTCGACGCGACGACCGACGAGCGCGTCCCCATCGAGTCCATGCCGGGCCACGAGCGCGTGCCCGTCGCCGAGGCGGCCGACCGCGTCGCCGAGGTGCGCGAGGCCGGCGTCGAGGCCGTCATCGTCTTCGGCATCCCCGAGTCGAAAGACCCCGAAGGGTCTCGCGCGTACGCGCGAAACGGGGTCGTACAGGAGGCCGTCCGAGCCATCACCGCCGAGACGGACGCCTACGTCATCACGGACGTCTGTCTCTGCGAGTACACCGACCACGGCCACTGCGGCGTGCTGGAGGACCACGCCGAGGACGACCCGACGCTGACGGTCGAAAACGGGCCGACCCTCGACCTGCTCGCGGAGACCGCCGTCTCTCACGCCGAGGCGGGCGCGGACATGGTCGCCCCCTCGGCCTCGATGGACGGGATGGTCGGCGCGATTCGCACCGCGCTCGACGACGCCGGCCACGACGAGATACCAATCATGTCCTACGCCGCGAAGTACGAGAGCGCCTTCTACGGTCCCTTCCGCGACGCGGCCGACGGCGCGCCGGCGTTCGGCGACCGACGGCACTACCAGATGGACCCGGCGAACGCCCGCGAGGCACTGCGCGAGGTCGCCCTCGACGTCGAACAGGGCGCGGACGTGCTGATGGTCAAGCCGGGCCTGCCGTATCTCGACATCGTCCGCGCCATCCGCGAGGGGTACGACCACCCGGTCGCCGCCTACAACGTCTCCGGCGAGTACGCGATGCTCCACGCCGCCGCCGAGAAAGGGTGGTTAGACCTCGACGAGGTCGCCCGCGAGTCGCTGTTGTCGATGAAGCGGGCGGGTGCGGACCTCATCATCACCTACTTCGCAGAGCACGTCGCGCGGCAACTCGACTGAGGCGCGGGCGGGTGAGCCGGCCGACTACCGGACGGCCGCGAGACCCGTGGAACGGCGCGGTTCGAAGGGCGAACCACGGGACACGATACCGGGGCGCGCACGGCCAAAACACACTTGTCAGGCAACATTTTCCTGAACGTTCGTCCACAGAAGTGCGAACAATCTCAAAATCCTTGGACGATATACAACCTTATATGCGTAATATTCTATCACATTTTGTGCAGTTGTGGTATTATGCCCCACTAAATTTGACAAAACCAACCCCACACTTTATGTACTGCCTCACCATGAATCCGAACCGTGATGAAGCACCAGAATCCACACGGATACGGACCAAAAGTAACTGAACGGTCACCGGAAGCCGAATGGGGTGGGCAGTCGTGATACCGCTCCAGGTCGACCCGAGCGTTATCGCCCAGGGAGTCAACTACGTCTGGGTTCTCGTCGTCTCGTTCCTCATCTTCTTCATGCAGCCGGGGTTCGCGCTCTTAGAGGCAGGGCAGGTACGCGCGAAGAACGTGGGCAACGTGCTGATGAAGAACATGACCGACTGGGCGCTCGGCGTGCTCGTCTACTTCGTCGTCGGCGCGGGGGTCGCGACAATCGTCGGCGGCCTCACGTCGTCCGGCGGCGTCGACGTCGCCGCCGCGTTCTCGTACATCGGCGACTCCGGCGCGTGGATTGACTGGCTCTTCGGGGCCGTCTTCGCCATGACCGCCGCCACCATCGTCTCCGGCGCGGTCGCAGAACGCATGGACTTCCGCGCGTACATCGTCTTCGCGGCGACCATCACGGGGTTCATCTACCCCGTCGTGCAGGGTCTGACGTGGTCCGGCGGTCTCCTCTCGGGCGGCGGCTACATCGGTGCCGCGCTCGGTGTCGGCTACCTCGACTTCGCCGGTGCGACCGTCGTTCACATGTGCGGCGGCGTCGCCGGCCTCGTCGGCGCGAAGATGGTCGGCCCGCGTAAGGGCCGCTTCGATTCGAACGGCGACAGCCAGCCCACCCCGGGTCCCTCGATGTTGCTCGCCGTCCTCGGCACGCTCATCCTCGCGTTCGGCTGGTACGGCTTCAACGTCGGCACGCAGGCGACGGTGCTCGCGACCACCGAAAGCGGCGGTCTGGAGTTCATGGGTGCCGCGCTCGGTCGCGTCGCCCTCGTGACGACCCTCGGCATGGGCGCTGGCGCGGTCGCCGCGATGATCGTCTCGACGAGCTACCAGGGCAAGCCCGACCCCCTCTGGATGGCGAACGGGCTGCTCGCCGGGCTGGTCGCCGTGACCGGTGCGGTTCCGCACGTCACGTGGTGGGGCGGCGCGCTGCTCGGCGGTCTGGGCGGCTTCCTGGTCCTACCCGCGTTCCGCTTCACCGTCGACACGCTGAAGGTCGACGACGTCTGCGGCGTCTTCGCGGTCCACGGCGTCGCGGGCGCGGTCGGCACGGCGCTGATCCCCGTCTTCGCGGTCGGCGGCTTCTCCGGCACCCAGCTCGTGATGCAGGTCATCGGCGTGGTCGTCATCGCCGCGTGGACCATCATCGCCTCGGGTATCGTCTTCGCCATCACGGACGCCGTCTTCGGCCTCCGCGTCTCGGAAGAAGAGGAAGAAGAGGGCCTCGACGCCGGCGAGCACGGCGTCTCGGTCTACCCCGAATTCGTCGGCGACGCCGGTCCCGACGGCGCGCTCGGCTCGCCCACGGCGACCGACGGCGGGAGCGACGTGCGCACCGACGGTGGCGTCGTGGAAGACGAGACCGTCGAAGCCAACGGAGGTGACAGCCAATGAGCGACGAGGCCGACGAACAGGGCATCAAGCTCGTGATGGCCGTCATCCGCCCCGACAAGCTCTCGGACGTGAAGACCGCGCTCGCCGAGGCGGGCGCGCCGTCGCTCACCGTCACCAACGTCTCCGGTCGCGGCTCCCAGCCCGCCAAGAAGGGCCAGTGGCGCGGCGAGGAGTACACCGTCGACCTCCACCAGAAGGTCAAAGTCGAGTGCGTCGTCGCCGACATCCCGGCCGGCGACGTGGTCGATGCCATCGCCGACGCCGCCCACACGGGCGAGAAAGGCGACGGGAAGATATTCGTCCTCCCCGTCGAGAGCGCGGTCCAAGTCCGCACCGGCAAGGAGGGCGAGCCGGCGGTCTGAGCGCGCACCTGCGGCCGAAACCGACTCGAAACCTCCGAACTCTCCGTTCGCCGCTCCCGCCGCGGTTCGCGTGAGTGCGCACCCGACCGAGGTTCGACCAACACCCCGCGTCGTTCTGATTACTTTTCCGACACTACGTTCGTAGGATTGCGTGGCAACATTTGTCCACAGAGTGCCGACCTTACGTCCTTATACAAGACATATCTCATCCTATATCGGACATACGTCTCTCAGAACGCCATTTTGTAGACGTTTGTCAACGCGAACCGTTATATGAGCGTCTGTAGATAGCATCTCTCATGGTTCGCGAGACATTCGGTCGCGAATCGAGCACCAATATGAACGACTGTCCAACTTCCCAGCTCGAACCGTTCGCCGGAGGCATCGTATGTTGACACCCTTGCAGACCGACCTCGCCTCGGTCGTCGAGGGCGTGAACCTCGTGTGGGTCCTCACCGTCACGTTCCTCATCTTCTTCATGCACGCCGGCTTCGCCATGCTCGAAGCCGGGCAGGTCCGCGCGAAGAACGTCGCCAACCAACTGACCAAGAACCTGCTGACGTGGAGCATCGGCGTCATCGTGTTCTTCCTGCTCGGCGCGGCCGTGTCGTCCATCGTCGCCGCCCTCACCGGCGGCCCCGCGACGACGATTTCCGGGGCGTTCATGAGCCTCTACGCGCCCGCCGCCTCGGCGACGACGGCGTGGGTCGACTGGCTGTTCGGCGCTGTCTTCGCCATGACCGCCGCCACCATCGTCTCCGGTGCCGTGGCGGGGCGCGCCCGGCTCCGCGCGTACCTCACGTACACCATCCTCATCGCGGGCGTCATCTACCCCGTCGTAGTCGGCTTCACGTGGGGCGGCGGCTTCCTCTCCGCCCTCGGCTTCCACGACTTCGCCGGCGGCATGATCGTCCACGGCATGGGCGGCATCGCCGGCCTCACCGCGGCGTGGATTATCGGCCCCCGGATGGACCGCTTCAAGCCCGACGGCACCGCGAACGTCATCCCCGGCCACTCCATCACGTTCGCCGTCCTCGGCACGCTCATCCTCGCGTTCGGCTGGTACGGCTTCAAGTCGGCACCGCCGCCGCGCCGCTGGCGTACGCCGACGGCGCGGTCACGCTCGGCTCGTTCGCCTACGTCGGCCGCGTCGCCCTCGTGACGACCCTCGGCATGGCCGCCGGCGCAATCGGCGCGGGCGGCGTCGCCATGTACAAGACCGGCAAGGTCGACACGCTCTACGTCGCTAACGGCGTCCTCGCCGGCCTCGTCGGCGTCACCGCCATCGCCAACGACATCGTCTGGCCGGGCGCGCTGGTCGTCGGCCTCCTCGCCGGCGCACAGCTCCCGGTCGTCTTCGAGTTCGTGGAAAAGCGCCTCCAAATCGACGACGTGTGTGCGGTTTTCCCCGTCCACGGCTCCGCGGGCGTCCTCGGGACGCTCCTCTACCCGGTGTTCGCCGTCCCGCTGTGGCACGACGGCGCGTCGTTCGTCTCGCTCGCCGTCCCGCAGGTCATCGGCGTCGGCGTCATCGCCATCTGGACGTTCGTCGCGACCGCGGTCGTCTTCGGCGGCTTCCGCGCCGTCGGACAGGTCCGCGTCTCCTCGGCCCACGAACGCGAGGGCCTCGACACCGCCGAGCACGGCGTCGATACCTACCCCGAGTTCGGCTCGCCCGACGCCGACACCGGCATCCGCACCGACGGCTCCGGCGTCCCGAGCGGGGATGGATTCATGACGACGGGCCGGGAGGACTAACCCATGAGTGATTCAGACGTTCCGAACGACGGCGACATCAAACTCGTCATGGCGGTCATCCGCCCCGACAAGCTCTCGGACGTGAAGACCGCACTCGCCGAAATCGGCGCGCCGTCGCTCACCGTCACCAACGTCTCCGGTCGCGGCTCTCAGCCCGCAAAAAAGAGCCAGTGGCGCGGCGAGGAGTACACCGTCGACCTCCACCAGAAGGTCAAAGTCGAGTGCGTCGTCGCCGATATCCCGGCCGGCGACGTGGTCGACGCCATCGCCGACGCCGCCCACACGGGCGAGAAAGGCGACGGGAAGGTGTTCACCTTCCCCGTCGAGAGCGCGGTCCAAGTCCGCACCGGCAAGACCGGACGCGACGCGGTCTGAACCCCGCGGCCGTTCTCTCGTCGTCGCTCACGGCCCCTCACGGGCCGAGCGCCGACCCCACGCGAAACCGTTTTTCCGCTCCGCACCGAGCGTCGTGACGATGAGCGGTGGCTCCACGTGGTGACTGTCGCGGTCCTCGGCGGGCTCGCCGTCGCGCTGTGCGGACTGGCCGCCGTCGGCCTGCTCGCCGACCGGTATCTCGCCGAACCCGCCGACCTCCGCGCCGACCTCCTCGTCAGCGACGCGAACAAGTGGGCCGTCTTCGCCCTCCTGTGCGGCTACGTCCTCGTCGTCGAGGGGCGGCCGCTGTCGTCGATGAGCGGCCGCGCGCTCGACCCCCTCGCGTTCGTCGCGGTGGTCGGCGGCGGCGTCTTCGTCCTCTTCGCCGCGAACGCGGTGACGACGCCCGTCTTCGACCGACTCGGCGTGGGCGGCCTCGACGAGGGGCTGGCGGGACTGGGCTCGCTGTCGGTCAGACACCGGCTCTTCGTGGCCGGAACCGCCGGGATTACGGAGGAAGTGCTGTTTCACGGCTACGCTATCGAGCGGCTCCTCGAACTCACCGGCAGTCCGCTCCTCGCGGGCGGCGTCTCGTTCGCCGCGTTCACCGCGAGCCACGCCGTCGGCTGGGAGCGCGGCGCGGTCGCCAGAATCGCCGTCCCCGCGCTCCTGACGACGGTTATGTACCTCCTCGTGCGCGACGTGGTCGCGCTCGTCTGCATCCACGCGCTCAACGACGCGGTCGGACTGCTGTTGGTCGGGTCGGTCGAGAACGCCGGCGACGCCGACGGCCCTGACACCGCCGCCGACGGGACAGCCCGGTAGGTCGCCGCGAACTCGGCGCGACGGTAGTTCACCGGTGGCAGGTGCGGCCGACCCAGTAAGGTCTTTCCCGCGAGCGGCCGAACCGCCGCGCATGAACCACGACGAGTCACGGTCGCTGTACGACCGCGCGCTGTCCGTGCTCGCGGGCGGCGTGAACTCCTCGGTCCGGGCGACGCAACCGTACCCGTTTTTCGTCGAGCGCGGCGACGGCGCGCACGTCATCGACGCCGACGGGAACCGCTACATCGACTACGTGATGGGCTACGGGCCGCTCCTCTACGGCCACGACGCGCCCGACCCCGTCCAGTCGGCGGTCCAGAAGCACGCCGCCGCCGGGCCGATGTACGGCGCGCCGACCGAAATCGAGGTCGAGCACGCCGAGTTCGTCGCGCGGCACGTCCCCTCCGTCGAGATGCTTCGGTTCGTCAACTCCGGCACTGAGGCGACCGTCTCGGCGGTCCGCCTCGCCCGCGGCGTCACCGACCGCGACAAAATCGTCGTCATGCAGGGCGGCTACCACGGCGCACAGGAGTCCACGCTCGTCGAGGGCGGCCCGGGCGGCGCGAAACCCTCGACGCCCGGCATCCCCTCGTCGTTCGCCGACCACACCATCCCCGTCCCGTTCAACGACGAGGAGACCGTCCGCGAGGTGTTCGAGGAACACGGCGAGGACATCGCGGCGGTGCTGACCGAGCCGATTCTGGCGAACACGGGCATCGTCCAGCCGGTCGACGGCTACCTCGAAGCCCTCCGCGACGTGACCGAGGCACACGGCGCGCTCCTCATCTTCGACGAGGTCATCACCGGCTTCCGCGTCGGCGGCCTCCAGTGCGCGCAGGGCAAGTTCGGCGTCACGCCCGACCTCACGACGTTCGGGAAGATTATCGGCGGCGGCTTCCCCGTCGGCGCGGTCGGCGGCAAGGCCGAACTCGTCGAACAGTTCACCCCCGCCGGCGACGTGTTCCAGTCGGGCACCTTCTCGGGCCACCCGGTCACGATGGCCGCGGGCCACGAGTACCTGAAGTACGCCGCCGAAAACGACGTGTACGAACACGTCGACCGCCTCGGCGAGAAGCTTCGAGCGGGCATCACCGACATCCTCGAAGAACAGGCCCCCGAGTACACCGTCGTCGGCACGGACTCGATGTTCAAGACGGTGTTCACGCGCCACGGGGTTGCCGAACGGGCCGACGCCTGCGCCGACGGCTGTTCGCAGGTCGAGTCGTGTCCCAACTACGACGCCTGTCCGAAGACCGGCGCGGACGTGTCGAAGGCGGAGACCGACCGCTGGGAGCGCGTCTTCTGGCAGGAGATGAAAGACCGGGGCGTCTTCCTCACGGCGAATCAGTTCGAGTCGCAGTTCGTCTCCTACGCCCACACCGACGAGGACGTCGAGGAGACGCTCGAAGCGTACAAGGAAGCGCTGTAGGACGCCGTTCGCGACGAACGTTTCCGACGTCCGCGATTGCCCCCGATTTTTTGTACGATAGCGGCGAAACGCGGCGTATGGACAGCCCTCCACGCGACGATTCGACGGACGACGACGGCGTGCCGACCGAGGAGTTCGACCCGCCGACCGGGCGATCGGACACGTCTTCTGCGGAGGCAGAACCCGCGGAACGGGAGTCCAGCGATCCGACGACGGGCGGACGGACCGCCGGCGGAACCGGGCCGTCGACGGGCAGTACCGACACGAGGGGCGGAGACGTCGACGATCCGATCGGGGACCTCCTCCCTCGCGCGAGCGTCGATTCGCGGTGGTGGTACGGGATCGCGGCGATTCCGCTCTACGTCGTCCTCGGCGGCGTACTCGCCGTCCTGTTCGTCGGCGCGCTGCTCTTCGACATCTTTCTGACCGGCGGGATCGTCACCATTTTCGGGGCCTTCGTCGTCGTCCCGATCCTGGGGCTCCTGGGCCTCGTGCTCTCGGTGATGTATCCGATCGCGACGTACGTCGACGCGCGGGCGATCGCCGAGTCCGACGCGTCGTGGACGCCCGACCCCCTCGTCTGGGGGTTGGCAGCGCTCGCTACGGAGGTCCTGAGCGCGTTCACGCTGAGCGTCGTGCTCGCGCTGTACTACCTGTACAAGCGCCACGTCGCGGTCGGAACGCCCTGACGTGGCGGTTGCGTCCCGGCGTCGTCGCTCCGTCAACCCACCCCGAAGTGCGCTCGGACCCGTCGCCACGTCCGCGGATGGGCGAGCGCGACGCCGACGCCGAGTCCGACGAGCCAGAACGCGGCGACCGCGACGGACGCGCGCCAGGTGCCGCCTTCGGCGACGACGCGCCCGAGTCCCGAGAAGGCGTACAGCGACAGGAACGTCGCCGTCGTCGCGACGCCGACGACGAGCCCGCGGACGAGTTCCCACGAGGGGTCGTAGTACCGAACGACGCCGACGCCGACCGCCGAGAGGACGGCCGCGTGCCAGAACCGCCGTTCGAGCGGGAACGGAAGCGCCGAGACGACCACGTTCACCGGTGCGAATGCCGGGCTGAGGAGGAACCACAGCACGGCGACGCGGAGGAACTCGCCGACCTCGTCGGCGGCGCGGGCAGCGACGGACACGCCGGAAGCGACGCGGTCGTTCAGTGAGTGTGTTTCGGTCGTCGCCGTGGCCGGACCCACCGCCGGCCGCTCCCCGCTCGCAGCCGAAGTGGTGGCCTTTTCACCCGTGGCCGCCGAGGACACGGCAATGACCACTCGCGGCACACTCCGATTGGCGACCCGGAGTTCGGACCTGGCGCTCCGGCAGGCGGCGAGCGTCCGGGAGACGCTCGAAGACCGCCGGTTCGAGGTCGAACTCGTCGAGGTCGAGACGACGGGCGACCAGGTCACCGACGAGGCGATCCACGAACTCGGGAAGACCGGCGCGTTCGTCCGCGCGCTCGACGAGGAGGTACTCGACGGCGACTTGGACGCCGCCGTCCACTCGATGAAGGACGTCCCGACGGAGATGCCCGAGAACTTCGTCGTCGCGGGCGTCCCCGAGCGCGGCCCCGCCCGCGACCTGCTGGTCTCTCCCGACGGCGCGACGCTGGACGAACTACCGGAGGGCGCGACCGTCGGCACCTCCAGCCTGCGGCGGCGCGCGCAACTGCTGGCCGAGCGGCCGGACCTCGACGTCCAGCCGCTGCGGGGCAACGTCGACACGCGAATCGAGAAGCTGCTGGCGCCGTCGCTGGTCCGCGAACACGAGCGCCGGCTGGTCGCCGAGGCGGACGACACGGACGGCGACGGCGCCTTCCGGGGCGAGGACAACGCGGAGTTCGACGACGACGAGGCCGAGGACCTGGAGTTCGACCGCACCGCCGAGGAGTGGTTCAACGGCCTCGCCGAGGTCGAGCGCCGCGCCCTCGAACGCGACCCCGACGTCGAGTACGACGCCATCGTCCTCGCCGAAGCGGGGCTCGAACGCGCGGGACTGCTCCATCACGTCGACCACCAGCGCCTCGACGCGTCGCGGTTCGTCCCCGCGCCCGGCCAGGGGACGCTGGCGGTGACCGCCGTCGACGGCGAGCTGGCCGCGGACGTCCGCGAGGTGCTCGACCACGCGCCCACTCGCGTCGAGACGACCGCAGAGCGCACGGTGCTGGACGAACTCGGCGGCGGCTGTATCGCGCCGGTTGGCATCCACGCCGTCCTTCAGGGGTCGGTCGTCCGCACGACCGTCCGCGTCCTCGACCGCAAGGGCGAGGAGGAGGTCAGCGAGACGCGCGAGCTGCCCGTCGCGCGCCATCCCTCGGCGGCCCGGAAGTTCGCCGCGGACCTGGCCGACCGGGGCGCCGCCGACATCATCCAGCGAGCCCGCCGCGCCGCCGAGGACGGCGACCCCGGCGGCGCCTCCCCGGAGCGCGACGCCGACGGCTCCGCTGACGGCGTGACCGGCGACGCCTCCCCGGAGCGCGACACCGACGGAGGTGACCGATGACGGGCGACGTGTACCTCGTCGGCTCCGGCCCGGGCGACCCGGAGCTGCTGACGGTGAAAGCGCGGCGGCTCATCGACGAGGCCGACGTGGTCCTCCACGACAAGCTGCCCGGCCCGGAGATCCTGGAGTCGATCCCCGCGGAGAAACGCGAGGACGTGGGCAAGCGCGCCGGCGGCGAGCGCACCCCCCAGTCGGAGACCAACGAGCGGCTGGTCGAACTCGCCGAAGCGGGCGAGACGGTCGTCCGGCTGAAAGGCGGCGACCCGTTCGTCTTCGGCCGCGGCGGCGAGGAGGCCGCCTACCTCGCCGACCACGGGATCGACTTCGAGGTCGTCCCCGGCGTCACCTCCGCAATCGGCGGCCCGGGCGTCGCGGGCGTCCCGGTCACCCACCGCGACCACGCCTCCTCCGTCTCGTTCGTGACGGGCCACGAGGACCCGACCAAGGCGGAGTCGGCCGTCGACTGGGCGGCGCTGGCGGCGACCGGCGGCACCATCGTCGTCCTGATGGGCGTCGGCAAGCTGCCGGACTACACCGCCGCGCTCCGCGAGGCCGGGATGGACCCGGAGACGCCCGTCGCGCTCGTCGAGCGCGCCACCTGGCCGAACCAGCGGGTCGCGACGGGAACCGTAGAGACGATCGTCGACGCCCGCGACGAGGCCGGCATCGAGCCGCCCGCGATCACCGTCATCGGGGAAGTCGCCGGCGAGCGCGACCGGGTCGTCGAGTTCCTGCGCGGCTACGGCGACGACGCGGGCGAGGCGAGCGACGCGGCGGGCGACGTGAGCGGCGGTGACGAAACTCCTGCGGAGGGCGAGAAATGAGCGGGGCCCGCGTCGCGGTGTTCCGGCCGGCCGACGAGCGGATCGAGGCGGCCGCCACACTCTTGAAGTCGCTGGGCGCCGACCCGGTCACGGACCCGATGCTCGCCGTCGAGTCGACGGGGGCGACCCCGCGGACCGACGGCGACTACGTCGTGTTCACGAGCAAGACCGGCGTCGAACTCGTCGCCGGTGAGCGCGCCGGCGGCCCCGACGACCGCTGGGAGCCGGGCGACGCGACGGTGTGTGCCATCGGCGAGGCGACCGCCGACGCGCTACGCGACCAGGGCTACCCCGTCGACCGGGTGCCCGCGGAGTTCTCCTCGTCGGGACTGGTCGACGAACTCGGCGACGAGGTCGCGGGCGCACGCGTCGAGATCGCCCGTAGCGACCACGGCTCGGCCGTCCTGCCGACGGGGCTGCAGGGCGCCGGCGCCTACGTCCACGAGACCGTCCTCTACCGGCTAACCCGACCGGAGGCGGCCGGCGACTCGGCCGTCCACGCCGCCGACGGCGACCTCGACGCGGCGCTCTTTACGTCGTCGCTCACCGTCCGGAATTTCCTCGCTGCGGCGGCCGACCGGGGCGTCCGCGAGGCCACGGTCGCGGGGCTGAACGACGCCGTCGTCGGCACCATCGGCGAGCCGACCCGCGAGACCGCGGCCGGTGAGGGGATCGACGTCGATGTCGTCCCCAAGACGGCCGACTTCGAGGCGCTGGCGCGGGCGGCGGTCGACGCCGTGGACGCGGACTGACGGCTCTCGTCGGCGTCGAACGAGAGTGTCGGGGCAGTTCCCCGGAGACAGAAAGACGACTCAGGCGTCGCGGCGCTCTTTGCTCTTGCGGCGGAGGTTGCCGTAGCCGCACTTGCGGCACTGCTCGGCGCCGGTCGGGTTGCGGGCGTTGCACCGCATGCAGATCTGTTTCTCCAGCGCGCGACGTTCCGCGGGTTCGAACTTGGCCATACCGCCCGTACCCCGTCGGCGCGGTTAAGCGTTACCTCTCGGGTCGGTGTCGACCGACCGGGCGAGAGCCGGGTCGGCCCAGCGAGGAACCGTCACGGGACTTATGCCGGCGACAGACCAATTCGCGCACATGAGCGGCTCAGACGGACCGTCGTTCGGCGACGACTTCGCCCAGACGGTCGCGATGGTGCTCGTCCTCGCGGACGTGCCGGTCGTCGTGGTCGCCGTCGTCGTCGGCCCGCTGTACGGGGTCGCCCTCGCCGCGGTCATCGCCCTCACGCTCCTGGTCGGCTGGTTCCTCTCGCGCCGACTCGACGGCGGCGACTCGGCCGACGACGGGTCCGCAACCGACCCGGTGACGGAACTCCAGCGCCGCTACGCCGCCGGCGAACTGAGCGAGGCGGAGTTCGAGCGGAAGCTCGACCGACTGGTCGAGTCGGCGGAACGCGCCGAGCGGGCGGGCGTCGACACCGAGGAGCTGTCGCTGGAGAGCGAGTGAGACGCCGCGACGGAAGTCGGCCGCTCGGGGCCGTTTCAGACCCGTTCGTAGGTCACGAACGACAGGTCGCCTTCCTCGCGGCGCTCGACCTCGGCCCACTCCTCGCGGTTCCAGTCCGGGAAGTGGGTGTCACCGTCCGGCCGCTCGGGCACTTCGGTGAGCACCATCCGGTCCGCCCGGGGGAGCAACTGCTCGTAGACGGCAGCGCCGCCGGCGACGTAGGCGGCGTCGACGCCGCGCTCGGCGGCGTCCGCGGCGGCGGCCGAGACGGCCGCCTCGACGCTGCCGACCGCGACGACCCGGCCGTCGCCGGCGATGTCGCCGTCGAGACCCTCGCGGGTCAGCACGACGCTGGTCCGGTCGGGCAGCGGGCCGCCGATGCGGTCGGCGATCGACCGGAAGGTCCGCCGGCCAAGGACCACCGGGTGGCCGGTCGTCGTCTCCCTGAAGTGGCGCAGGTCCGCCGGGTAATGCCACGGGATGCCCTCGTCGGCCCCGATGACACCGTTCTCGGCGACCGCGGCGACGACGACGAGGTCTATCTCCGCTGCCATCATTCCGCGACCGCGAAGTCCAACCCCGGCGCCGACTCGTAGCCGTGCAGTTCGATGTCGTCGAAGGCCAGATCGTCGACGGGCACGTCAGCAACATCGATGGTCGGGCGCTCGCGGGGCTCGCGGGTGAGCTGTTCCAGCAGGTTCGGAACGTGGTCGGCGTTCTCTTCTCCGGGCTCGTCGGGCGCCTCCGTCAGGACCCAGTCCTTGACGCTCGCGTACTCCGACCGGTCGTCGACGGCGTCGACCCGCTCGCGGAGTTCGTCGCGATTCTCAGCGTACCACTCGCCGCGTTCGCCCTCGCCGCAGTAGATGTGGGCGTCGACGACCGTGTGCGAGAACTTTCCGACTTCGAAGTCCGTTTGCTGTGCGATAACGTGGGCCAGCAGCGAGTAGGCGGCGATGTTGAAGGGGATACCGAGCGCCACGTCGCCCGAGCGCTGGGTGAGGTGGACGTTCAGGCGGTCGCCCTGAACATTGAAGACGAAGGTGTAGTGACAGGGCGGGAGCGTGCTGACGGTCGCGTTGGCGGGGTGCCAGGCGTTGACGACGATGCGCCGTGAGTTGGGATTCTCCCGCAGCTGGTCTAAGGCGTACTGGATCTGGTCGAAGGTGCGCTCGTCGTCGTTGATCCAGCGGTGGGAGTCGTCGGGCCAGGACTCGCCCTCCAATCCGTCTTCGGGGACGGGGTAGCGGCGCCAGAACCGGCCGTAGGCGGTGTCGAGGCGCCCTTCCTCGTCGGCCCAGGCGTCCCAGATGCTGGTGTGTTCGCTGAGGTTGCGGACGTGCTCCTCGCCGGAGAGGTACCACAGCAGCTCGTGGAGCATCGAGTTCCAGCGGAACGTGTCCATCCGCTTGGTCGTCAACAGCGGGAATCCCTCGGCGAGGTCGACCTCGTAGTGGCGGCTGAACGCCGCGATCGTGTCCACGCCGGTCCGGTTCGGTTTGTAGGTCCCCTCGGTGAGCACCCGTTCGACGAGGTCGAGGTACTGCTGCATTATCCTCTGGATTGCCCTCAGGGGGAATAAACGCTCTCACCTCACTCCGGACACGGCGCCGACCGTGACGACTCGCGTCACGGACGACACAGTCGCCGCGACCGACTACGCCCGCTCCAGCACGTGGACGTGGCGCACCAGCGACCGGTGGACGCGCCGCTCGAAGCGGCGTTCGACGGTCCAGCCGGCGGCCTCGGCCGCCTCGTCCCACGAGCGGTCGGCGACGACGACCGCCCGTGGGGCGAGCCGTCGGGCCTCCGCGAGCGCGCCGCCCACGAGGTCGGCCAGCGAGTCGCCCTCGATCTTCGACTGGCGGCCGTAGGGCACGTCGAAGACGGC
>ENA-ORDC01001056-ORDC01001056.1-marine-metagenome-genome-assembly--contig:-NODE-1056-length-22245-cov-2.853934_pt1 | contig 22245 bp, 23 predicted proteins | sample MGYA00237783_ERZ508515 | MGnify/ENA primary metagenome ERZ508515 (study PRJEB26186, sample SAMN06268792) | marine metagenome | isolation source: Eden Landing Ponds, San Francisco, CA, USA | place... | reverse complement strand
GAGGCTGAAGGCTTCCTGGCACTGCCGCTGCCGAGTGGGTGACCGACCGCCCGTCGATCCCGGACCCTGGAGCAATCGCTGATCGGCAGTTCGAATACGCGCCAACGTGTCAGGGAATTAAGTGCGGAGTGCTTTACTCGACGCCTCCGCTATCGAATGCCATGGTACGCATCGTCGGCGTGGGGCTCACGCCGTTCGGAACGACGCCCGAGCGGACCGGGCGTGACATGTTCGCGGAAGCCAGCGAGGAGGCGTTCGCGGACGCTGGCGTTCCGAGGGGAGACGTGGAAGCGCTGTACTACGGAAACTTCATGGGGGAACTCGCGGAGCACCAGGGCCACCAGGGCCCGCTCATGGCCGAGGCAGCCGGCATTCGGGCCCCGGCCACTCGCTTCGAGACGGCCTGCGCCTCGAGCGGCGCGGCGGTCCGCAGTGCTGTCCAGACGCTCCGGAACGGCGAGGCCGATCTCCTGCTCGTCGGCGGCGCCGAGCGGATGACCAACCTCGGCACCGGGGGCGCCACCGAGGCACTCGCGATCGCCGCGGACGACCTCTATGAAGTCCGCGCCGGCGTCACCTTCCCCGGCGCGTACGCGCTGATGGCGAACGCCTACTTCGAGGCCTTCGGTGGCTCCCGCGAGGACCTCGCCGAGATCGCGGTGAAGAACCACGAGAATGCCCTCGAGAACGAATACGCCCAGTACCAGAAGCGAATCGACGTGGACACCGTGCTCGAGGCGCCGATGGTCTCCGCGCCGCTGGGGCTGTACGACGCGTGTCCGATCACCGACGGCGCGAGTGCAGTGCTCCTCGCCAGCGACGAGTACGTCCAGCGCAACGGGCTCGACGCCCCGGTCTCGATCACCGGGACCGGCCAGGGCGGTGACAACCTCGCGCTCCAGGACCGCGAGCACCTCGCCCGCTCCCCCGCAGCCGACGACGCCGCTGCCGAGGCCTACGACGACGCCGGGATCGACGCGGTCGACGTCGGCGTCGCGGAGGTTCACGACTGCTTCACGATCGCCGAAGTCCTCGCGCTCGAATCGCTGGGCTTCTACGAGCCGGGTGAGGGCATCGGCGCGGCGCGCCGGGGCGAAACGACGGCCACCGGGAAGCTGCCCGTCAACCTCTCGGGCGGCCTCAAGGCGAAGGGTCACCCGGTCGGCGCGACTGGCACTGCCCAGATCGCCGAACTCGCACAGCTCTTGCGGGGCGACCACGTCAACAGCGACGCCGTCGCCGACGTCGACGTCGGCGTCGCGCACAACGCCGGTGGTACCGTCGCGAGTGCCTTCGTGCACGTCGTGGAGGTGGCAGAATGAGCGACGAGGACGCCGCTGGCGACGAGGGGTACGACGAGTGGCTCGCCGCGATCGCCGAGAGCGAGGGGTACTTTCTGGCCTGCGAGAACGGCCACGGCTCGCTCCCGCCACGCCGGCGCTGTCCGCACTGCGGCAGTGGCGAACTCGACGAGAAACCGCTCCCCGGGACGGGCGAGATCGAGACGTTCACCGAGACCCAGGTGCCGATCCCGAGCTTCGGCGACGACGCACCCTACGTCGTCGCGATCGCGGCCTTCGGCGACGTGCGGATCACCGGGCAGTTCCGGGAGATCGATCCGAGCGAAGTCGCCGTTGGCCAGTCTGTGCGCGTCGACGTGAGCGAGCGAGCGACGACTGGCGAGCCGCTTGTCGTGTTCCGTCCTGCCTGATCCGCGGGTGGACGGCTGCCGGTCCCCAGGATTCGCTTTTCAAGCGCTCGCGGGAACGAGGCCGAGCTCGAGCGCCGCGAGCGTCTCCGTGGGGTGTTCGAGGTGCGGGAGCCGCTTCGCGTAGTCCACGACGACGAGCCGTGCGTTCGTCGCTTCCGCCAGCGCGCGACCTGCTCCCAGCGAGGGGTCGGTCGACTCGCGACCCCAGAGCAGTGTGACGTCCGCATCGACGTCCGCCAACGCGGTCTCGAGGTCCATCGTCGGATCGAGGTGGCCGCTCAGGAAAGAGGCCGGTGCGAACCGTGCACCCGGCTGGTGGGCGCTTTGCCAGCAGTACTCCAGGAACTCCCGGTCGGGTCGGCCGTAGCATCGGTCGCCGACGGCGCCGTTCTGCAGGCCCGCCGTACTGGTGCGGGCGTTGTAGATCGCCGTGCCGAGGACTGGCGAGCGCAGCAGTGCGCGCCTGCCGACTGAACGGCCGTCGGTGTCCGCGACGGGCGTGACGAGGATGAGTTGCTCGACGTCGGCCTGCGGTGCTGCGAGCGCCGCGTAGCTCCCGGACAGCCCAGAAGCGACGACGGCGGGCTTTCCCGCTTCCAGGTCGGGTATCTCGGCGAGGAAGTCTCCGACGAATGCTTCGTAGATGCTGGCGGAGTAGGTCAGCGGTGGGCGATCGGACCGGCCGTAGCCCGGCAGGTCCGGGGCGTAAACGCGGTGGTCTTCGGCGAGCGCCTCCGCGACGCCAGCGAACTCCCGGCTGCTGCCGACCACGCCGACGTCGTGGAGGAGAACGATCGGCGGATCGTCGGGGTCACCGAGCGCGGCGTAGGCCACCTCCATCCCGCGCCAGCGATAGTAGTCCTGATCGCCGGCGAGCGCCGGTGGCAGCGCCCCGCCAGCGCGACCGAGCGCGCGGTTCCCGATCGCGGCGAGTCCGGCACCGGCGAGGACTGCGAGTGACCGTCCGTTCATAGCCTAGTGTTCGGCCGGCCGGGACTTAGGCGTGCCGACGCGCCCGTTCGCTGTCGCGGAGGCACACCTGCCCCACACGAGAGACGCCCCGACGGCAGCGGTCTTCACTGCCAGGTGCGCTCGGCCGCAGCTGGGATCCCCGGTCCGTTGGAGGGTTCCGGGCCGGCCGGTTCTGCCAGCACCGTTATCCCGCCGACACGCTACGTACCGACAATGGCTGCGCGGGAAACGTGTCTGGAGGTCCGATCGTGAGTTTCGAGGAGGCAGCATCGCCCGAGGCGACTGTCCTCGACGCGATTGGCGAAGCGATCCTGGTGCTCGACCCCGACGGCGCGGTCTGCTATCAGAGCGGGTCGGTCGCCGACGTCTTCGGCTACGAAGACGACGAGCTGGTCGGCACGTCCGCCCTCGATCTGGTCCATCCCGACAATCGCGACTCGATCGAGGAACTGCTGGAACGACTCGATCCGGGCGCGACCGAAGCCGCCGAGTGGCGAATCCTCGCTGCCGACGGTGCGTGGCGGTGGGCAGAGGTCTCGATCACGGACCCCGTATCGGGACCGATCGAGGGGTACGTCGTGAGCGCCCGCGACGTCACCGAGCGAGTCCACGCGCGCTGGGATCGCGAGGCGCTGCTCGACCGGATGACGGAGGCGTTCTTCGCCGTCGACACCGACTGGCGGGGCACCCACGTCAACGACCACGCTGCGGAGCTACTCGGGATCGACGAGGCAACGGCGCTCGGCCAGGATCTCGCCGCCCTGTTCCCCGAGGGCGTCGGCTCGACGTTCGCCGACCGGTACGGTGAGGCGATGCAGACCGGTGAACCGACGACGTTCGAGGCCTACTACGAGCCGCTCGACGTGTGGTTTTCTGTGTCTGCATATCCCGGCGAGACCGGCCTGTCGGTGTTCTTCGAGGACGTCACCGAACGCAAGCGCTCCGAGATCGCGCTCGCGAAGAACGAGAAGGCGCTCCGGGATCTCCACGACGTGGCTGCTGACAAGGGGCTGGCCTTCGAAGAGAAACTCCTCAGGCTCCTGGATCTCGGCCGGGACCGACTGGATCTGGAACTCGGCTTTCTCACCCGAATCGAGGCCGCAGGCGACGCTGCCACGGAGGATGGGCTCCAGCGTGTCGTCGCCTGCCAGGGCGATCACGATCTGCTCGTCCGTGGCGAATCCTGTCCACTTTCCGATGCCTACTGCCAGCGGACGATCGAGACGGACGGGCTCATGGCGACGCGGAACCCCCAGAACGAGTGGGTCGCCGAATCGGCCTACCGGACGTTCGGTCTCGAGACCTATCTCGGCGGGAAGGTCATCGTCGACGGCGAGATCTACGGCACGCTGTGTTTTGCCGATACCGAACACCGGGAGCACCCGTTCCGCTCCGACGAGGAGGCGTTCGTCGAACTGCTCGTCGAGTGGATGGCCTACGAGCTGGAGCGCGAACGGCGCGAAACGCGCCTCGAACAGCAAAACGACCGGCTCGAGGCGTTCGCGTCGATCGTCTCCCACGACCTTCGGAACCCGCTGACGATCGCGCAGGGGAACCTCGATCTGGCCGAGGAGTCGGGCGACCCCGAGCAGTTCCAGACGGTCCGGGAGTCCCTCGATCGGATGGAACGGCTCATCGACGACATGCTCTGGCTCGCACGGGAGGGCCGGGACGTCGCCGCGACCGAACCGGTCGGGCTCGTCGACGTCGCGCGGGAGGCCTGGGGCTTCGTCTCCACGACCGCAGGCGATCTCACCGTAGAGTGCGACGACGCCGTGACCGTCCAGGCCGACCGCCCACGGCTGCTACAGTGCTTCGAAAACCTGTTTCGGAACGCGATCGATCACAGCGAGACCGGCGACGTCGCCGTTCGAGTCGGTCTGCTCACCGACGAGTCGGTCGGGCGTGCCGGTGACGCTGCCGACTCGACGAGTCGGAACGACGGTATCGTCGAGGGCCACGTCGGGTTCTACGTCGAGGACGACGGCCCCGGGATCCCGCCGGACGATCGCGACTCGGTGTTCCAGACCGGGTTCACGACCGACGAGGAGGGCACCGGCTTCGGCCTCGCGATCGTCCAGCGAATCGCCGACGCGCACGGCTGGGCGGTCACCGTCGGCGAGAGCGCCTCCGGTGGTGCGCGCTTCGAGTTCCACCGCTCCTGATCGCTCCGCCCGCTAACCCTTATCCGCCGACACGCCCTACCAGTAGTATGGCACTCGACGTTGGTCCTCCCGAGCCCCCTGCACTCGAGCCGATCGATCCGGCGGACTACGACGACGTGGAGGTCGTCTCGGACAGCGACTACCGCCGCGAGGAACTCGGCGACTTCCTCGAGGACGGCGCCTGGGAGGAGGCCTTCGACACGTGGCGCGACGACACCGACATGGACGAGGATACCTTCGCCGTCGTCGAGGACCTCGGCCTCTTCGAAGACTACGACTTCTTCTGGGACTCCTTCGCCGATCGCGTCGGCTACCACTCACCGGGCGTCCCCGAGGACTGGAAGGAGCGGGACATCCACCCCGAACTCAACACCTGGGAGCGAGCCTCGACGATCAACGCGGAACTCGCCGAACTCGGCCAGATCGTCTGTGACGTGCTCAAAGCCGACTACGTCGACTGGGAGAGCGAGTACGAGTCGCCCGACGATCTGCCGGACTTCGGCTGATTCTATTCTTTCGCGCTGTTGGCAATCGACACTGCGGTGGCGCGCGCTGGCGTCGGTGAGCCGCGCGGAGCGAGGCGATCCTCGTTGGAGCTTGCTCCGACGGTGGTCCGAGCCCCGAAGCGGGCGAGCGGCCGTTGGCAGCCAGCGTGCGAGGTCCTCGTGAGCGAAGCGAACGAGGGCTCGGCAGGCGAGCGGAGCGAGTCTTCCGGTGGACGAGTAGCGCAGGCCGAAGGCCGAGCGAAGCTCGCCAAGTGCCGCAGGAACCCTGCGGCCAACGCAGGAGGTTGGGGAGGATCGAGGTGCGGATGCAATACGCTGCACCCGCGACGAGGGAGCGCAGCGACTGAGGAGCGGCCTCGTTTTTGGTGCAGATTTTTTCGAGGAGGGTTCCCGCAGCGAGCGCCAGCGAGCGAGGAAACCCGACGAGAAAAAAGGTGCTATTCGTACGCGAGATTCATGATCCACTGCGAGAACGCGTCGCTCTGTGGATCGACTTCCTCCTCGCCGATGAAGGGCGAGAGCATGTCGCCGGCCATGAGGAGGGCGAAGTCCAGGTCGCGAGCGACGGGGGCGATGAAGTAGGTGTTGTGCCCCTCGTAGACGGCCTCCTCGCGGTCGACCAGCCCCTTCTCGTCGAGGGACTCGACGATGCGGCTTCCCTTGCGGGAGGAGACGTCAAGCTCTTTCCAGAACTCGCTCTGGTGGATCCCGCCGGTCTCCCGTACCAGCTCCAGTCCGGCGAGCTCGTCCTCCGAGAGTTCCGCTTCGGCGGCCGTCGCACTCACGGCGCACCACCCGAGAAGTCGCGGTCGCTGAGCATACGTATGCAAACAAACCGCCGTGGAGTTACTTAACCCCTCCTGTCGAGGTTACCCCGTCGGATTCAGAAAGGGAACCGCGAGGTCGACCGGCGAGTACTCCGTTTCGCAGGGCGGGCCATCCGCGAACTCGTAGGTGGCAGTGCCGGCGTCGTCGATCGTCACGAGCGAGGACGAGCGCGTGCCGAAGCGGTCGTGGTGGAGGCACACCTCGTAGTCGTGGTCTCGCAATCGCTCGATCGCGGCGTCGAGCCAGGCCGACGCCGACGGAGCGTCGGTCCTGGTGTCGGTCGCTACGTCGACCGTGGCGCCGTCGAGCCCCGCCACGGACGACAGCTCATCGCGGAGCCGGATCGCTCGGTCGTCCGCTTCGTTCTTGCCCGGATTGACGATCACGTGGATCCCCCGATCGAGGTCGTCGACGCGGAGGTCGCCGTCCCACTCCAGATACGTTGCGCGGTTGCGATCGGCGAGCAGGAGATTGAAGCCGGCGTACTCGAACTCGCCGACCTGCTCGCGGACGAGTGCTACTGCAGCGTCGGCATCGTCCGCACGCAGGGCGTCCCTGACGAGGAGTCCTCGCGAGCGCTCGCCGGCGAGGTCCGGCGCCCCGTCCTCGGGCGTCCAGCGGTTCGTGATGCCGACGAACAGCCCGCGCTCGGAGACGCCGATCCAGGTGCCGCCGGCCTCGGCGTCCTGCGGCGCGACGATCGTCGGGTCACGCTCGGAGACGTCAGGCGGCAGCGACTCGCGATCGAGCGCCTCGTCGCGATTTGCGGCGATTGCGATCGGTGTGTCGGCGAGCACCTGCCACGCGAACGCGATCGTGCACACGGGAGTGAATACGAGATTCGGCGGATTAAGCGTGTGGTCGGGTCGCTGACTGGCGCGAGAACCGTCGACGGACGCGTCGATCGTGGGAGGTAGCCGCGTGCCGGTAAGGAGTTAATCGAAGTCGTGGTCCGGGTCGTCCTCGACCTGGCGCTTGAGGGACTCGCGGCGGGACTTGGCGTCGCGACCGGTAGCAGCCTCGAGGAAATCGTTCTTCAGGGAGACGGCCTCTTCGGCGGCCTCGAGCTCCTCCGGACCGAGATCGGCGACGTCGCGCTCGTGGAACTCGACGGCGATCTTGTCCTTCTTGGAGCCGTACTCGGTCTTGCCGGCGACGATGCGCTCGAACACGGGGTTGTCGGGCTCCTCGACGACGTTGAGGTCGTTGCCCTTGAACGACTCCGTGGCCGTGATCGGTCCGAAGTACTCCTCGATTTCGCCCTCCAGATCGGGCATCCGTTCGTCGAGGTACTCTCCGCGGCGCATCTTGTACTCCTTCATGGGAACAGTGTCCTGCCCGAACCGGTATACCTGTTGCGCTCTCGGGGGCGGACGTCATCGGAACGGACCACGGAGTTCCTGGGTTCGGAGCCGCCCAACGCCTCGCCTGTGCGGGGTTACAGCAGCGCTTGCAGCTCCGAAAATGGCGGAAACCACAGCGTCTCATCCGCCTCTGGATCGCGTACGGCGGGCCGGAACCGGCGGATCTCGGAGAGCAGCGGCGAGGCCGGGTCACCGTTCCGACTTCCGTTGAGCACCGTCCCGCGCGCGAGTCGGTTGAACGCTGGAAGCACGAACACCGACGCGTCGCCGTCGGCCAACGGGCCGTCGAGATAGCAGGCGTGGCGCTGTCCCTCGATGACGATCGCGGGGTGTTCGTGGCCGATCACGTACCGATCGGCATCGGCGGGCGCGGATTCGAGGTCGCCCGGGCGCTCGTCGCCGTGGATCACGACTGTATCGTTCCCGACGCCGTAGGCATCGACGACCCGGCAGTCTGCGATCGCGTCGAGCATGCCGTCGTGGTTCCCGGCGACGAGGACCAGATCGGCGCCGGCGTCCTCGACGGCGTCCTCGACCGCGGCGAGCGCGTCGGCGACGCCCTCGGGCACGCTGTCGAACGCGTGGAGCACGTCGCCAGCGACGACGACCGTGTCGGGATCGAAGCGATCGAGCAACCCCTCGACGCGCTCGGGGATCCGGCTGCCCTCGCCCATCGGCATCTCGACGTTCGAGATCGCGTCCCGGCCGAGGTGGAGATCGGCACAGACCAGCGCGTCGGCGCCGGCGAAGTACGCGGCCCTGTCGGCGAGTTCAGGCGTCGTCATTCGACGGTCCACCGGCGTCGTCGGTGGTCCCTCCGTCCGGCTGGACGTCGTCCGCCGGCTCGCCGCGCAGGCCGGAAGCGCCAGCGGCGGCATCGCCAGTGCTGCCAGCGCTACCGTCGCTTTCGAGGCCCGTACCGCCGGCACCGGCGCTATCCACGCTGGAGCCTGCGTCGGTGGCCTGGGGCTGCCCGATCGCCGCCGCGAGGTCGTACTCGGTGTTCGTGATGACGAACAGGACCTCCTCGAGCGGCCCGACCACTTCCGGGACGATTCGGACGACGACGAGCGTGATCGCGATCAGTGCGACCACCGAGAGCGACTGAGAGATCAGGTGGTGGGCGATGAAGAAGGAGGTGTGCACGTCGCCGGCCATCGTGGTCGCGATCGTCTCGGAGATGCTGCCGTCGAACCAGCCAAACGGTGCGGCGAGCCCGACGAACACGTTCCGAAAGAGGTTCAGCACGTAGATGATCCCCGTCGCGGCGACGAAGCCAGCCAGCTTCCGGCGGAGCGGCGCGCGAACGGCGGCGGTCAACCCGCCGAAGATCGAGATCGAACCGATGCCAGTGCAGGCGAGGACGATGTAGGTCGTGTAGCTGTCCTCGGGCCGGCTGGCGAACGTGAAGCGACCCTGGTAGCCGTTTGCGCCCTCGGTGAGCGTCACGTCGTAGCCGAACAGCTCCATGCCCCAGGCGGACTGCTGGGCGACGGACTCGATGAGGAAGACCTTCACCGGCTCGATCGTCGCGACCGGGAGGTAGATGAGGCCCATCCCTGCGACCGCACGGGAGACGATCAGCAGGGAGTCCCTGCCGGTGAGGAGCAGATAGGCGGCGTACCAGGTGAGCGGGAGGGCAGCGAGGCTGAGGATCCCTTCGAGTGGGCTTCCGAACTCGACGTAGAAGTAGTGGAACTTCGAGAGCCAGAACACGCCGAAGGCGATCCAGCCACCAGCGGCGACCCGAACCGCGAGCTCGCGACGCTCGCTCACTTCGAGGATCGCCCCAGCGAGGAAGGCAGCGATCGACAGCCAGGCGAGCGGCCACGAGTACGCGGAGAGGGCTTCGAGCGCACCGACGACGGAGACCATCGTGTTGGCCAGTACTCTGCGAGCGCGAGACAAGAAGGTGACGACTCCGTGAGTCCGGTGTGCACTCCCGTTCGTCCGTAGCGCAACCACCGCTACCGGGGGTCCGCGTGGATCGCGATCCGACCGACTCGACCGTTGGCGGATCTCACCGGTCGCAGGCGGTACTCGATCGCATCGACTTCGGCCAGGTGGTGGCCACCTGACTGCCGACCACTCGAATTCTGAACAGGTATACTGATCGCTCGATCACCACAGCCGTTTTACTGCATCGTGCCGGATTTACCACGGAAGAGCGCACAGGACACAGCCAAAATATCATATATGTGCTACGAATTCGGCTGCCCAGTTCGATCACCGAGATGGGCCCCACTCCAGCCGAGTCTCACCTCCGTCCCGACATCCTCGACGGCGCGGAGACACAGCTGCATGAGCGTCCGAGGTCTCGGTATCGAGGGCTGGTGACTGATCGATGGCGCGACGCGCCGATTCGATCAGATCGCCGCTCGCCTCTCACCAGGACAATCTGATCACGCGCTGGATTTTGCTGACCGGACGGCGGCTGGCCGTCACGCTCGCGCTCATGATCGCCGTGTTCTCGGTCATCATCGGCATGTCGATTCTCAAGCCGGTCGACATGCACAACCTCCTGACCGAGACGACGGCCGCCAGGCAGCTGTTCGCCACGCTGCTCAGCGGTGCGATCCTCCTGGTTTCGATCGTCGTCTCGATCAACTCAGTCATCCTCTCACAGGAGATTACGGACCTCGAGAACCAGGAGCAACGCATCCAGGCGACGCTGGATTACCACCGCCGCATCAAGCAGTACATCGAAGCGGACGTCACCCCAGCACGGCCTGCCGACTTCCTCACCGCGGTTCTCTACGGCATCTCCAGGCAAGTGCAGGAGCTGGGTCACATCGCTCAGGCCGGCGACAACGAGGCCTTGCAGGCCGACGTCGAGGACATCGTGGACGAAATTTCTTCGGGCGTCCGCGACGCGCGTCGGACGCTCGAGGCCGCGGAGTGGGGGACGTTCGAGGTGCTGCTCGCTGGGCTGAACTACGACTACTCCGGCCACTTGCACGCGATCCGTGGGCTCAAACACGAGCACGGCGAGGCGTTGACCGAGGAAGAGGAGCGAGCGATCGAAGACGTCATCGAGATTCTCAAACACGTCGGGACCAGCCGCGAGTACTTCAAATCGCTGTATTACAAGCGGGAGCTCGCCTACCTCTCGAGCCGGTTGCTGTTCGTCTCCCTGCCGGTGATCGTGTTCACGTCCTACGTCGTTCTCGCACTCGACGCACAGATCGTTCCCGGCGTGTCGCTGTTCGGACTCTCTCCGCTGTTGCTCGGTGTCGCCTTCGCGTTCACCGTCGCGCTCGCTCCCTACCTCGTCCTCACCTCGTACGTGATGCGTGCCGCGACGATCACGCTCCGGACTCTCGCTGCCGGGCCGTTCATCCTCAACGATACCGGGCACGTGGAGGCCCTCGACTGGGAACTGTCCGAGGAGACCCGCGACTGGTCCGGCGTCGGCGGCCACACGTCGCTGTCGGAGGGGCTGGAGGAGGAAGAGGCGGACGAGTAACGACGCGAGACAGAGGCGGGGACGGGTGCGCCGACTTCGTTGCCCCGCAGCACGTCGACTTCGTCGCCACGCAGCACGCCGACTTCATCGCCAGGCACCACGGCGACGGTCAGTGCCCGAGCGCGATTGTGACTCCCTGCCTCACTCTCCTGCAGCCCTTTCCGCGGGGCGAATCCCTTAATGTGGGACCGGGCTACCGCCGTTCGTGTCGGTCCCCAACCCCCTCCGCTGGCTCCTGCTGGCGGTCGGCCGGCGGCTCGCCGCCCTCGATCTGGTCGACGTCGAGCGGATCGAGCGGGCCACGGACCTCTCCTGGCCCCGGATCGTCACCGGGCTCGCGAGGATGTCGAAGTCCGTCGCCGACGTCGCAATGGTCGGCATCGCGCTCGGGCCGGCGGCGATCGCCGGCGTCGGCTTCGGTGGGGCGTTCTGGGGACTTGCGTTCGCGCTCGGCGGCGGCGTCGCCGGCGGGACGATCTCGCTGGTCTCCCAGCGCTACGGCGCCGAGGCGTACGACGAACTGAGCACGGTCGTCACCTGTTCGACGGTCGCGGCGCTCGCGATCACGATTCCGATTGGCGTCCTCTTCGCGACGATCCCCGAGACGCTGATCGGGCTCGTGGGCAGCGGTTCGAGCGAGCAGTCCGTCGAGTACGGCGCGACGTACATTCGGGTGCTCTCGATCGGGGTGCCACTCGCCGGCCTCAATCTCATCGGTTCCCGCGCGCTCGTCGGCGCCGACGACGCCTGGACGCCGATGCTCGTCCGCGGGGGCGGCGCGATCGTGAACATCGGCCTCAACGCGACGTTCATCTTCGGACTCGGGCTCGGCGTGACGGGAGCGGCGCTCGGAACGGTTCTCGCGAACGTCCTCGTCGCTGGCACGTTCGCCGCGGGGATGCTCCGTGGCAGCCTTCCTGTGATGGGCGAGTTCCCGGTGACGGTCTCGCTCTGGAGCGCGCCGGTCTTCGATCGGGAGATTTTCCGAGACCTCGTGCGGATCGCGAGCCCGCTCGTCCTCTCGAACACGGCAGGCAACGCGGCTCGATTCCCCTTGCTCTTCCTCGTCGGGCAGTTCGGCGAGACGACCGTCGCGGCGTACGTGATCGGCCGGCAGGTTCGGAACCTGCTGAACACGCCGGGGTGGGGCTTCAGCCTCGCCTCCTCGAGCCTGGTCGGCCAGGAACTCGGGAGCGGCGACGAGAACGAGGCCGGCGCGTACGGACGCGACATCCTCCGCTTTGCGGTCACCGTGTACGCGATCGGCGCGATCGGTGCGGTGATCTTCGCGCGGCCGATCGCGATGGGGTTCGTCAACGAAGCCTCCACGCTCCCGCTCGCCACGAAGTTCGTCCGCGTCGCGTCACTGAGCGTGATCTTCTGGGGCGTCAGCGGCGCCGCGACCGGCCCGCTCCGCGCGAGCGGCGACACGCGCTGGCCGTTCTACGCGAACCTGCTCGGCCGGTACGGATTCGCCATCCCACTGGCAATGCTCGGGGTCTGGACGCCGCTGGGGCTCTGGGCGATCTACGCGTCGATCCTCGCCGAGACAGTCGTGCCGGCGGCGGTGAACTACCACCGGTTCGCGAGCGGCGAGTGGAAGGCGATCAGCCGCGAGTTCCGGCCGGACGCCGTGCCGGCCGACGACTGACCGGGATGGCCGGGCAGCAGATCGGGCGGTCGCTCCCGGCCAGCCCCGTCCCGGCCTCGCCCCACGCCTGCCCCTATCAGCGACCCTCAGTCGCAGTCGAGGAGATCGGTCAGCACTGCTTCGAGCTCGGCGACGTCGTGCACCACGGCGGCGGCTTCCTCCATCGGGTCGGCAGCGACGCCGATCTCGAACCGGATCACCGTCGCGCCCGCGGCAGCCGCGGCACGGACGCCTGCCTTCGAGTCCTCGACGACGATGCACTCGTTCGGATCGAGCCCCAGCTCCGCGGCTGCGTGCTCGTACACGTCCGGCTCGGGCTTGCCGGGACCAGGGGCGTCGAACGCGCTCTGCTGGAGATCGAGCGGGTCGAGATCGAAGCGCTCGACGACCGTCTCGATCCAGTCCGGCGGCGCAGAGGAGACAATGCCGACCGCAAGCCCGCGATCGCGGAGGGCGTCGAACAGGTCGTGCACGTCCGTCGCGCCGTCTGCTTTCTCGGCGTAGAGGTCGTCGGCCAGGCTCTCGACGAGGTCGACGTAGTGCTCGGGGTCGTTTTTCAGAGCGTACTGCTCGTGGAGCTCCGGGATCGACTCGGTGTAGCTCCGGCCGGTCACCGTCTCCAGCGACGGCTCGCCCTCGGTCGCGTCGGGGAACACCTGCGATCGCCAGACGTCGTGCCAGTGGGGCTCCGTGTCGATGAGGACGCCGTCCATGTCGAACAGGACGGCCCGGTATTCGGTCACGGATCTGCGTTTCCACCCGGCAGCAAAGACGATGACGGTGCCGAACGGGGGCGACGCGAGCGGTCAAGGCCGTAGATCGGAGATGACGTATACTCTCCGGGTGGGACTGGAAGGGGCCGACCGGTCGTCGCGTTCTGAGGAAGCAAGCACCACAGCCGAGCGGAGCGAGGCGAGGAGCACAGCGACTCAGAACCGACGAGCGGGAGGGGCTTCCACGCAGTCCGCTGCCACGGTTCCCGCTGAATCGAATCCAACGACTGTCCCTAGCGGGAGATTCAAGCGACTCCATCACCACCTCTCGCGTAGATGCGGCTCGACGAGTTCCTCGACGACTTCGATCGCGACCTCGACGCCGAGAAGCGGCGACTCGCCGAGGAGAAGTCCTACGCGATCACGGACCACCTCGAGGACGTCGAGACGCGGTTCAACGACGTACTCTCCGACGACACGCTCGTCGGCTCGACGTCGCCGGAGATCTTCGTCGGCCGCGCCGGCTATCCCAACATCTCGACGGGGGTCCTCTCCCCGGTCGGCGACGAGGACCAGGCCGAGGACTACGCGACCAGCGGGAACTGGTACGCCAACGGCCTCGGCGTGAGCGACGTGCTGGAGCGCCGCACGGGGATGCTCAACTCGCAGCGACGCGCGAAGGTCCAGGTCGACGACGTCTGGGACGGGTTCGTCGGCGCCCAGCGCGAGGTCGCGATCGCGGACCGGCCGGTCGGCGTCGAGATCGGCCTCGACGACCGCCCGGAGATCGACCTCTCGACGGACGCCGTTGCCACGCCGACCGGCCCGAACGCGAAAGCCGAGCGAGTCGACCTCACGGAGAACCCATACGTCCCGCGCCCCGTCAAAAAGACCCTCGAAGACGACGACTGGCAGGCCCAGGGCGCGATGAACTACCTCTGGCAGCGCGGGTTCGACGTCTACGAGATCAACACCATCCTCTCGGCGGGCGCACTCGGCCGCTCCGAGCACCGTCGGCTCGTCCCGACGCGGTGGTCGATCACGGCCGTCGACGACACCGTCGGGCAGTTCATGCGTGGCCAGATTCGGAACAGCCAGAGCGTCGACGAGGTCGAGGTCTGGTACAACGAGTACGTCGGGAACCGCTACTGGGTCGTTCTCGCGCCGGGTCAATGGGAGTACGAGCTCGTCGAGATGAAGGGCCCGGGGAGCGTCTGGAACCCCGACGAGTCCGAGTACTTCCTGGCGTCGGCGAGCGAGGGGTACGAGGGTCGGACCGGCTACGTCGACGAGACCGCGGGGGCGTACTACGCGGCTCGGCTGGGCGTTCTCGAGGAACTCGTCGAGCGCGACCGGCAGGCGAAGGTACTCGTTCTCCGGGAGGTCACCGACGAGTACTGGGCGCCCGTCGGCGTCTGGCAGGTCCGGGAGGCGGTGCGGAACGCGTTCGGCGACGGCGTGATGGATCGCCCCGCGACGGCGGAGACGTTCCACGATGCTGTCAAGGGCGTGTCCTCGGAACTCCCCGTCGGCTGGAACCAGTTGCGACGGAAATCCGAGATGGTCGCCGGAGTGCAGTCCCAGCTCTCGGCGTTCGAGTGAGCGGCAGTTGCGATGCAGCTTTCGCTCCTCGCCACGAGGCGTATCGTCGATGACCGATAGCATCGACGATCCGGCGGTCCTCGGGGTCCTGTCCGCGCTCGACGACCACGACGTCGGGCGGGCGGTCGACGCGTTCGCACCCACTGGCACGTTCCACGAGGTCCCATACGAGGAGGTGTTCGCGGGCACCGACATCCGGGCCTACTTCGCCGAGGAGCTGTTCGTCTCCTTCCCCGACTACGCGGTCGGCGATCACGACCTCCTGACGACTGACGACTGGGCGACGGTCTGTCGATGGTCGTTTTCGGCGACCCACGAGGGGCCGGTCGGGCCGTACGAACCCACTGGAACCACCGTTTCGTTGCCGATCGTCTCCGTCGTCACCGCCGGCGCGGACGGCATCGAGTCCTGGCGCAACTTCTTCGACGCGGCGGCGCTCGAAGCGCAACTCGAGTAGCGATCGGCGACTGCCCCGTACTGGGGTGTGCGGGTTCCCAGCCCGGTCTCTGAATCGCCAACGTATACAGTCCCCCGGTGAGCAGAGCCCGTATGAACCAGCTCTACGTCGTGGCGGGTGGTGCGGGGCTCCTCCTCGTCGCCACGTTCTTCCTGCTGGTGCTCCGGCGACACCGATCCTCTGGGGCAGCAGCATCCCAACGCGCCCACGAGCAGGCCCAGAACCGTGAACCCCCCGTCGAGATCGGCGAGACCTACGAGTTCGCGATCACGGAGTTCACGGATCACCACTCCGGCGAACAGGTCGCCGTCGGCAAAGTCGAAGGGTTCGTCCTCTTCGCCGGTGACGTCCCCGGCAGCGCGAGCGAGGGGACGGTCGTCCGCGCACGCGTTGACTCGTTCAACCGCGGTCGGACCTCCGCCGACGCGACGGTCGTCGGCACTGCCTGAGCCACGAACGTCGATTCGACGAGTGGTCTCGATCCGGCGAGCGTCGATTTGACGACCGACCTCAGATCCGCCGGGTAGCCTCGTCCGACGAGCGGCCACGCTGGCTCCCGTGCGTTCAAGGCACAGCGTCGCGCAGATCGAGGTATGGTCGATCTCGACGCGCGCGCGACTCGGCTCGACGAGTTCCTCGATGCGGCGGACGTCGAAGCTGTCTGGTTCGCTCGCCCGAACGGGTTCGCGTGGCTCACCGGTGGCTCGAACGTCGTCGATCGCGACGGCGATATCGGCGTGGCGGCCGCGGGCTACGACGGAACGTTTCGCATCCTGACGGATTCGATCGAGGCCCAGCGCATCGCCGACGAAGAGGTCCCCGACGCGTTCGAGGTTGCGCAGTTCCCCTGGTACGAATCGACGCTCGCGAGCGAACTCGAAGCGCGCTCCCCGACGCCCGCGGCAGCCGACATCGACGTGCCCGGGTTCGCCGAACTCGACGCCAGCGAACTCCGGCAGCCGCTGACTGCCGACGACGTCGAGCGCTACCGTGCGCTCTGTGCCGACACCGCCGAAGCAGTCGAATCGGTCTGTCGCGGCCTCGAACCGACGACGATCGAGGCCGACGCCGCGACAGCGCTCACCGCAGCACTCCGTCGCCGTGGGATCGAGGCACCGGTGGCACTCGTCGGGGGTGCCCGGCGCGCGCAGACGTACCGTCACTACACTGCTCGCGACGACGCACTCGGCGAGTACGCGCTCGTCTCCGTCACCGCACAGCGCGAGGGGCTCTACGCTTCGACGAGCCGGACTGTCGCCTTTGATCCGCCAGCGTGGCTCGCCGAGCGCACGGAGCAAGCGGCCAGGGTCGAAGCGACGGCCCTCGCCGCGACCCAGGCCGCCGCGATCGGCGAATTCCCCGCGGATTCGGACGGCGCTACCGACGAGCGCGGGACCGCCGGCGACGTCTTCGGGGCGATCCAGGACGCCTACGCGGCGGTCGGCTACGAGGGCGAGTGGGAGCTCCACCACCAGGGCGGCGCCGCCGGGTTCGCCGGTCGAGAGTGGATCGCGACGCCCGACGCCGGCGACCCGGTCCACGCGCCGATGGCCTACAGCTGGAACCCGACGATCCAGGGCGCGAAGAGCGAGGACACGCAGCTCGTGACCGCCGACGCCATCGAGCCGCTGACGGTCACCGGCGACTGGCCGACGATGACCGTCGAGTCCGTCGACCTCCCGGGCGTGCCGACCGTCGAACTGGAACGCCACGCGCCGCTCTAATCGGCCAGTTTCCCCGGTTGCCCTGGTTCTCCCGGTTGCACTGGATGACTCGGTTGCCCAGTGTTGCCACGGCCGGACCCTCTACTCGAGGAACGCCAGACAGATCGGCTCCTGGACGCCGAGTACATCGCCGGTTGCTTCGAGCGTGCCGTCCGTCTCGTCGATCCGGAAGCTGACGATCTCGTCGCTCCGTCGATTCGCTGCGAACAGGTACTCGCCAGCGGAATCGAGCGCGAAGTCCCGCGGCCAGTGGCCACCGGTCGGTTCGTGGCCGACCAGTTTGACGGGCTCGGCTCCCGCGTCGTCACCATCGACCGCGAAGATCGCGATCGAATCGTGTCCGCGGTTCGAGACGTACACCCACTCGCCGGAGGGATGGACGTGCACGTCGGCGGGGTAGCTCTCCGTCGCGGCCTCGGCGTTGCGGTCGGCCGGGAGCGTGCCGACCGTCTGGACCGGTTCGAGTTCGCCCGACGTGGTGTCGACGGTGAGCACGGTCAGCGTCGAGTCGAGTTCGTTCGCGAGGAACGCCCGATCGCCATCGGAATGGAACGCGAGGTGTCGCGGTCCGGCGCCGTCGTGGATCGCGACGGTCGCCGGCTCGGCGGGGTCGAGCCGTTCGGCGTCCCGGTCGAGTTCGTAGCACCAGAGCTCGTCGGTGCCGAGGTCAGCAGCGTAGACGAATCGGCCCGCCGGCCCTGGCACGATCGAGTGGGGATGGGCACTCGCCTGGCGATCCTGGTTCGGCCCGGATCCGTCGTGCTCGATGAGCTGGGCACGTTCCCCGAGGCTGCCGTCCGCTCGAATCGGAAACACGGCGAGTGAACCCCCGGCGTAGTTCGCGGTGAATGCGAACTCGCCAGCGGGATCGACGCTGACGTAGCACGGCTCCGCACCACCGGTGGGATACTCGCTCGTCTCGACGAGGGCGGGTCCGGCCCCGTCGCTCACAGTAGCGTCGATCGCGAACGATCTGATCTCCCCACCGGCATCGTGATGTACGGCGTAGCAGTGCTCCCGATCGGGCCCGATCGCCACGAACAGTGGTGCCGGCGTCTCGAGTCCGGCGATCGTCGAGAGGTCGCCCGCAGCTCGTCCGAGGCACCGGAGCTGCCCATTCGTGCCCCCGGAGTACGAACAGCAGATCGCAGCGATCGACTGGTGCATGGTTCGCAACACGACTGACACCGCATTGAATCGGTCGGTCGGCCCTGGTGGTTGGTCGGTCCTGCTTGTCGGTCGGCACTGGTGGTTCCTCGACACCCGAACCCGCAAGTGGTAGGCCACCCCACGGACTGCCTACGAGCCGCCTAGCTAAACCGCTCCACGCCGAAGCCGAGGTGCATGACCGCAGTCAAGATCATCAAACTGCTCGGCACCTCGGACGAATCCTGGGACGACGCCGCGCAGGAAGCAGTCGCGAAGGCCAGCGAGACGATCGAGGACATCCACGGCGTCGAGGTCGAGGACCGCACGGCGACCGTCGAGAACGGCGAGATCTCCGAGTTCAAAACGACGCTCGAGGTAGCGTTCCCGGTCCACGAACAGCACCCCTGATCGCAGCTTCGACGGCGGTCGTCGGACGGAGGCCACCTACTCGGAGCTCCTCGGTAACCAACTGTCACCGATCCTCAGCTACCCGGGGCGACGTGGTAGTCGGCTGCTACGCACCCCGAACATAGCTTCTTACATTTACCCCGGTATGGGTGGATTACCGCGAGGACGAGCCACGAATGCCACTGAAGCCAGCGATCCTCTCGAACGAGCAGTTCCTGCACGAACTCGCCGGACTCACCGGGTTGGGATGGACGGCGTCGATGCTCGGCTTCCTGGGGTCGCTCATCTGGTACGGCAACGACGTTCGGCCGGCGCTGCCGATCGGTCCACGTACGCTGCTCGGTCTCGGCATCTGTTTCTTCCTCGCGACGCAGCTCCTCGATCGGCTTCGCATGGCAGGTGCTGACCGGGCGGAGTAGCGAAAATCGTGCCCGAGTTCTCACTCGATACGCGTACTGGCGGGATACGAGTACTGGCGGCGTTCCATCGACAGCCGGAGAAGCGATCCGCAGCCTCGCGATTTAGTCCGAAATGAACTTGTTGTCCCGCCAGTTGACGCCGCTCTGTGCGGCGTCCTCGTCGGCGGGCCCTTCGACGACCTCGATGCTGGAGGGGCGCTCGTCGCCCTCGACGATGCGCCAGGAGTCGAGTTCGCCGTCCTCGCAGGTGATCGCGGTGAGGGTGCCCTTCTCGGAGATGAGCGCGATCTCGCGGAGCACCTGAAACATCTCGTACTGGAGCTGCGTGTTCTGGAGGACGGTCTCGCGGTCGCCCTTGAACGCGGCGTACTCGACGAGCTCGGACTCGATCTCCTCTTCTTCCTCCTCGCCCCAGGTCGGGCCGCCCTGGCGTCGGCGGACTTCCTCGGGGTCCTCCTCGTAGACGCGGTTCTCGACGACGCTGGCCTTGAGCTGGGCCGTCGGCGTGTACTTGCTGATCGAGGTGTCCTCCGCCGTTGCACTGAGAATGAGCGTGTTGTTTCGTCGTGTCACGTCGACGTCCGCTACCCCCTCCGGGAACTTCCCCTCGTCCACGAGATCGTGGACGTCCTCGAGCGGTAGTTCGAGTGTGGAGTGGAGCCGGTAGACGCTCGCTGTGGGTTCCGATGACATGGTTGTTGTGAGAGCTGCGGCGGGTAAGCAGTCGTTCGGCACTACGGTTCGGGAACTTATAGTGGCTACCATTCGTTGCGATCCAGGAGGATTCGGAAAAAGCAAGCAGTAGTGAGCCACTCGTTCACAAACTGCACGTTTGGGCACAACTGCGCACACGGTTCTCACCGGACTGATCGGCGTGATTGGGTCGGCATACAGCCCACGCGGTCAAGCCCTCCTGGGGTTCGTGGTACCGGTTGGGCCTCTTCCAGGCCAGAGTGGGGCACTCCCAGGCCAGAGTGGGGCACTCCCAGGCCAGAGTGGGGCACTCCCAGGCCAGAGTGGGGCACTCCCAGGCCACAGTGGGCCCTCCCAAGCCACATCGGACGTCTCCCAGATCCCATCGGAACGCTCCAAGGATCCGGTGGTGATTGGACGCCAGATCGACGGTTCCAGTTCCGGCGAGGGCCCCGACGCGGTAGGATCGTCCTACCTCGTCGGTTCTCCGTCTCGAACGTGGGGCGGTGCTCGCCGATCGTCGTCTACGACGGTGGACGATCTGGGGCCAGACTCGCGAACGCAGCGAGCAAACTCCTCCATTCGAACGACGCGCCGCCATCGCCACGACCGGGATCCCCCGGTGGTACTCGCTCCGACGGCCTCCGGTGCTCCCTGGTCGGCCGTCCGCCGGGCAGCTACTCGCCGGCGACGGAGAGGACCTGGAGCAACGAGTGAACCGGGACGCCCTCGATCTCGTCGACGCCGCGCTTGTCGACGAGCACCATGCAGGCGACTGGCTCGCCGCCCTCGTTGCGGATCGCCTCGACGGTCTCGGTCATCGTCGTGCCGGACGTGATCGTGTCGTCGACCACGTAGCACTCGCGGCCGCGGATGCCGGCAAAGTTCCGGGAGAAGGTGCCGCCGTGGTCCTCGATGTCGCCTTCGTCCCACTGGTGCTTGCGCGGGGCGTACGCGCCGAGGTCGGTGTCGAGGATGCGGGCGACGCTCGTCGCGAGCGGGACGCCGGCCTTCTCGATACCGATGGTAAGATCCACGTTCTCCGCTTCGCTCTGCAGCATGTCGGCCATCGCGGCGCCGAGATGCCCAAGTCGCGTGCTGTCCCGGCCGAAGGCGCTCCAGTCGACGTGAATGTCGCCAGCGGACGAGCTGACGGCCGCCGCCGTGTTCGCGTTGCCGCCGCCACGTTCGACCAGCCAGCTCGCCGTCTCCCGGGAGACGTTCAGTTCGTCCGCGATCTCGCCCTTGGAGAGCCCCTGCTCGGCCAGCTCCGCGGCGGAGTCGATAAGGTCGTCGACGTTCTTCATCTCGTCGCAAGTTCGACGGCCGTTTTTATAGTCGTGTTGCTGTCGTCGAAGGCCTTCTCGAGTTCGTCCGTCCCGTACACGCCGGTGATCACGTCGTCGATGAGCCAGTCCGGGAGCTTCTGGAGGTCCTCGATGGCGGCCTCGAAGTGCCGGACGTGTGAGTTCACGGAGCCGATCAGCGCCTTGTTGTGCAGGACGAACTCCTCGTGAAGCGCGCCGCCGTCGATCTCGAACTCCCAGGAACCGGGGATGCCGAGCAGCGCGCCGACGCCGTTCGGTGCGAGCGCCTGGATCGTCTGGAACGCGTGTGGTGCGTACCCGGTCGCCTCGTAGACGAGGTCCATCGGCTCGACGGCCTCGGGGAGGTCGTCGACCGGCGTTTCGCGGGAGTCGACGTACTCCGCGCCGATTGCCTCGATGATGTCGATGGTCGGGTCCGGTCGATCCCGGCGGCCGAGGCAGTAGCTGCGCTCGATGCCTTCGGTGTGCTCGAACATCCCGAGTGTGAGCAGGCCGAGACAGCCGTTGCCCAGCACGATCGCCGATTCGGGATTCCAGTCGAACGTCGATCGTGAGGCGTAGGACAGTTCGAGAGCCTTCTCCGTGATCGAGAGCGGTTCGACGAGGAAGCCGATCTCAGTGAGTTCGGGCGGGAGTGGGACGAGATACTTCGCGGGGCTCGTGAAGTACTCGGCCATGAAACCGTGGGCGCCGACGATTCCGCGCTCGTGGTACATCCCCTCCGGCGCCATGTCCGGTTCGCCGCGCGCGAAGTACTCGTTTTCCGACTGCGCGGCGACCTGCTCCGCGCTCGCGCCGCCGTCGCTCCGGACCTGGTCGGGCGCCCGGCGAACCGTCGGCACGACGACGTCCCCTTCCTCGAAGCCAGTCCCGTTGGGGTCCTCGATCACGCCGACGGCCTCGTGTCCGAGCACGAGGTGATCCTCCCCCTCCGGGAAGCCGCCGTGGCCGCCGTTCAGTACTTCGTGATCCGTCCCGTCCACGCCGACGCGAAGCGTTCGCACCAGCGCCTCGCCCTCTCCTGGTTCCGGCCGCGGCTTCTCCATCACTGTCGGAACCAGGAGAGGGCGAGGCGCTGGTGCGAACGCT
>ENA-ORDC01001051-ORDC01001051.1-marine-metagenome-genome-assembly--contig:-NODE-1051-length-22307-cov-6.437472_pt1 | contig 22307 bp, 12 predicted proteins | sample MGYA00237783_ERZ508515 | MGnify/ENA primary metagenome ERZ508515 (study PRJEB26186, sample SAMN06268792) | marine metagenome | isolation source: Eden Landing Ponds, San Francisco, CA, USA | place... | reverse complement strand
GGTGCGCAGGAAGAGCGATTCCAGGATGCCCTAGAGGCCGTTCACGAGCATACCCGAGAGGAGTACGGGGTGGCTGGCGGGACGACCGTGGAGAGCCGTGACGCTGCGACTGACGTCGCTCTGGAGAACGCGGATGACCTACCGTTGGAAGTCGCGATGGCCCGTGCGATCCGCGCCGTCCAGCTGTCGAACGAGGTCCGCGAGACGAACGGCTGGGTGTCCGTCGAGGACGTCGACGAGGAACTGCTCTCGCGCATCGAGGAAGGCACCATCGAGGCGCAGGGCTACGAGACACTACCAGAAGTGCGGGAGGCGTCCTCGCTCATCGAGGTCGATCTCCCGGACGGGGCATCGTCGGTGCAGTGTCGGCTCACAGACGAGGGTGAGCAGGCAGCCACGCCCGATACGTCGACTTCACCGACCGGCGGGGGCGAGCACCACGACACAGTCCTCGAAGCGGTCGAGCAGTCGCTCGCAGCGGCGGGCTTCTCTGTGGAGGTCCTCGATCAGAACGGGGAGTCCCGGCCCGATGCCATCGCGACGCATTCTGACCTCGACTGGGAGCTCCAGGTCGAAGTCGAAACCACCACCCATGTCCGCCCGGCGAAGGTCCTCTCGAACCTCCGGAAAGCCCAGGAACAGGAGCGAATCCCGCTGTTCGTCGTCGCAGACCATAACGATCAACCAGCCGGCGAGATCGCCGACCGGCTCGCGAAAATCCTCAGCGAGCCGCGAAATCAGCTTTCATCCGGTGAGACGCGGCTGTATACGATGAACCACAACGTCACATTCAACGGCGGTGCGCGAGCCGCGGATGGGGTGACAGCCGTCCGACCGGCCACTGGCGGCAGTCGCCACACCCGCTGGTTCAAGCGGGATGGGGCGTTCGTCCTCGAGGATAGTGCCGGGGACCAGCACGCACGGATAGACTCCTTCGACGCCGTGTCGAAAGACCAGTTCCCTGCGACGTACAGCTACGACGCCGAAAGCGAGACATACACCGTCTTCAGGCCGGGAGAGCTCCCCGAGTCCTACGAGTCTCGCGAGGCATTCGAAGCGGAGTGGGTGCCTGTCAAGCGCCCGTTCGTGCCCAGTACCGACCTCCCGATCCCTGACTACACGGAGCGCACGTATGCGATTGCGACCACCGAGAGCGACCAGACGCTCGACATCTACACGCCAGACACGGAGACGGCCACCGGCGTTCCGGCACTCGTGGACGCGATCCAGGACAGGACGCTCCATCCAGCAGGGGAACCCCCGGATGACTCGACCGATTCCGACGCGCAAGAAGACAACGAGGTGGACCCGTACGGCATTCAGGCATTCGTCCAGGACCGGCTCACTGAATCCGACGACGGGGTCGTCGCGGTTGCTGAGGTCTACGATGCCTACGAGCAGTATGCGGCGGCCGGGGGATACGAGGTGAAGCCGAAAAACCGATTCACACAGACGCTTCGCGACCACGCTCAGTTCGAGCGTGACAAGAAGTGGTTGGACGGCCAGACGCGGCGGTGTTACGTCGGAATCGAGTTGTCCGACGCCGGCGACCAGGAGGGACCAAGCGATGCCAGTGCGTAGTCGTTTCGCTCCCGGTCAGGAGGTGCAGGAGCACACGAGATGACGCTCTCCGAATCAGCTATCCGCGAGCACTACCGTCGTGCCAAACCCGTCTACGAGGCGCTGGCGACCGTCAAGGACTACCCGACCATCGGGCTGAACGACTTCGTCGGATGGTACATCAAACGCGACCACGACGACGTCGAGGCGATCAAGGCCGGGTATCCGCAGCGCGGGCGGGTTGCCCGCCTCGATCGTGACTACGACGAGATCCACGACCGCCTCGAACGGACGCTCTACGCCGTCACCACCTACAAGACACCGTCCGCCTACCAGCAGTGGGAACCCTGTCGCTACGACGAGTCCGAGGAGACGACTGTCTGGCAGGATGAGCCCCCGACCCCCGGGTATGCCGACCTCCGGGCGGTTCCCGCCTGGGGCGATATCGACCTCGCCGACGACATCAAGCCCCAGCGAGGCGACCTCAATGCCGAGACACAGGCGCTCGTCGAGCGAACGCTCGACGCCTACGTCGACGAGTATGCGACGCTCTACGGTACGCGGGACGCGGTGTATGCGTTGGACTCCGTTGGGGGCGCGTACGTCTTCGGGGCACCGGAGGCCACGCTCCCGATTGCGGACCACTTCAGCGATGATCCGGATGCGCTCGAACGAGTGTACGACGAGTTCCTCGACCGCTCGAACGTATGGCTCCAGGAGGCAGAGGCCCGCGTGAACGAACGCGTCGACGGCGCCGGCGCCGTCATCCAGCCCGATTGGGTGAACAACAAGAACCGTCAGTACAAGCCGCCGCTCTCAATCCACGCCGATCACGACGCCGTCGTCACCCCGATCGCGACCGACGACGTCCAGTACGACCTCCGTCCCTTCGAGAGCGTCGACGATACCCTCATCGAGCAGGCAGTCAGCTGGGCTGACGACCTCACCCGTGTCGAGCACACGGACTGTGTCGACTCGCTGGTCGCGACGCTATGGCCGGATCTCTACAAGAAGCACGACGGGTGGCAGGCCACGCTGGAGGCGTGGGTCGATGCGGAGCGTGAGCGAGAACGAGAGCGGCAACAGCGCCGCGAGGCAGCACTCCAACGACGCCAGGAGCGACTAAAGGAGCTCGATGGTGCCCTCGAAGGGCGGCCCATTACCCCGTTCAAAGAAGACGTCTACGAGGCCGTCGAGAACGTCGATATCACCGAGATCGCCCGCCACTATGCGAGCGATGCCTACGATACGGATCCAAACCAGTCGCGGCCTCAGTTCGACCCGTGCTGGCGGCACAGCGAAAGCGGCCAGTCCTGTTTCGTCGACGAGCAGGCCAACACCTTCGGTGACTCGAAAGTCAACGCCGGCGGCGGACCAGCGAAACTGATGGCCCTCGCGACGGGGATCGTTGCCGACGCCGATGCGAACCTGGATGGCGAAGACTACTGGGCTGCCGTCGACGAACTCCGGAGCGTCGGCTATGACATCCCGGTGTGGATCCCGGAGGCTGGATCAGACCGTGTCGACGGCGGGTCCTACGACCAGATGCCCTTCTGGGCCGTTCGGAAAGCAGCTGTCGCGCTCGAGGTTTGTCCCGAGGACGCGTTCGTCGATCGTGAGGGAGAGAATGGAACCTACGAGGGATTCCCCGGCTACGAAACATACAACGAGACGCTGGAAGCCATCGAAACGGCAGGGCTGAAACACGGTCGAGAGCGAGTTACCCCTGATGAGAACGCGGCTGGCGATGAATCGGAGCCAGCCAGTACTGCCTCTGCGAGCGACGAGCGATCTGGTGACCTAGATCAAGCTCATCTTCGCGAAAAGAACCGGCTGTTGGCAGCGAAGGTTGAACGTCTCGAAGCTAAACTGGAGGGGAAATCAGAGCGAATCGAGGAATTAGAGACGGAGGTCGACCAACTCCGAACGGAACTCACGACCGTCCGCTCCGAACGCGACCGTCTGGAGGCCGTACTCAAAGAGCGCGGGTTCGGTCAGGAGCCGAGTCAAGAAGGCCGGGAGGAACAGTCGCCTCTTGACAAGGCAAGGCGGGTTCTTTCGTTCGGTGAATAGATTTACCACAATCCCCGGTGAAATTCTCAGTTGCTGATAGTCTGTTTAGGCCGTGTGTATACAGCGCGCGCATCGGTCACACGAAAGCGTACGTGAATGACCTCCAAATCAGGAGAAATAGTGTTACAGATTCTTCGCGATGTCATTGAGCTCCTTGGTCCGGTTGTCGGTGATTCGCTCCGCCGGTGGCTCCTGATCTTCCTCTTCCTCGATCGGGAACAGGGTCTGTAATCGGTTCTTCTGACGCTCCACACCAGGGTGAGACAAGTCAATCGTAACCGGATGGTCCTCGTTGATATCCTTGTTAGCGAGATTGTTGATTAATCTCAGAGGCAATGGATAGAACGTATCCAGCTCTGCATCCCAGTTACTGCCGTCGTGCAGATCCAAGATGATAGAGTACACCTTCTCGAACTCGTCGTTCTTGTATTCAATCTCGTCGTTGACTTTGAAATTCAGGTATCTTCGTTGCGCAACAGAGGCTCGGGTCCGGGCTAGTAGACGTGGACGTTCCAAGATAACTTTCGCATCGTAGTTGACCTCGGGGCTGTATCCCCGGTGCTCTCCTTGTCCTTGCAGCCATTCGAGGAACTGGATTTTCGCTCTCTTGTAGTCGGTCATAGTATTCGAACAGGCCTCTCACACCGTAGCGCTCACTATCGGGTTCAGGCATAAAGAGTTTCTGTAGAATTGGCGTTTCAGGCCGTCTAGGCCGTTATTTCGCTAGTGGGCTAGGACGCTAGTTTCACTAGTTTACAATAGTCGGACTAGTCGGATCATTACTTCCTAAGCGAATTCCCGAGTGATGGAGGGCATCTACCGTAGAACTGTACCTTGAGCACACGCCTCTCGAAGAGTACATTTATCAGAATAGCTACCGGCATCATGTACAACCTACTTCATGATGGACACGCAGGCAGGTGTCACCAGTCGGATATCTCAGCTCTGCCACGAGGAATACATCGAACTTCTGAGTGGGCTCAATAACCGAACCGCCTGGAATCGAGAAGGCGATCTTGGGTACGGGAACCAAGTCGTGTCTGCCGCACACGACAACCGCACTATTCTGGAGCTAATTCAAAATGCTCGAGACGCGATTGTCGAGAGTGAGGAAGAGACCAATGGACGAGTCGCAGTTATTGTGGGGCCAGAATCACTGCTAATTGCCAACTCCGGTGAGCCATTTCATTTAGACGACGATGACGTGTTCGAGGCAGTCACATCTCTGGGACGTTCTGCCAAAGCAAAGGAACGGGATTCGATCGGGGAGAAGGGAGTCGGACTAAAATCGATTTTACAGCTGAGTGAAGCATTCAGCATTCACTCAAGCGTGGACGGAGAGGATTTCTCGGCTACGTTCTCTCGGGCGAAGAGTGCGCAAATGGTTCTCTCGATGTATGAAAGATTACTCGATACCGATTCTTTCGTCGACCGTCTCGGAGTCACCGAGACCCAGTCGGATTTCTTAGACTCAGGCCGCTTTTCATTCTCCGATCAAAGTGTCGTCCCGGATAGTATCGATATAGACGAACTGGTGGATCAACTCCTCAATGAGCCGAGACAACCGCCGCCGACCCCTGTAGATATTCTCACAGACATTCCCCGGATCTCCCTGTTCCGTTATCCGTTCCTACAGAACGATACTCAAGCGGACTCAACGCCACTCCAGACACATCTCATTCGGGATAATGTATCGAGCGCGAACTTCTCCAAGCGAGTGGATCCTCAGTTAGCTGACTGGCTAGACGAGTATCGGGGTAATTTCTCAACGGTAGTCGAACTCGAGTACTTGGATGACCAGTGGCGTGATCTATTGGATCATATTGAGTCGGTCCTCACGACATCTGACAAAGAAGCAGCGTCAACATTCACAAACCGGCGTTCGTCAGAACCCGTGGATCGCGCTGCATTCTGCGAACGACGTCGGCGCGAATTCTGGGAAGAGTGCACTGATATCTCACCTGAAACGCTGATTCTCCTTGAAGAGATCGAAGAGCTCGACCTGATTCAGGTGACGCACGACGAGACAGGACAGCTTCAGATTATAGATCGGCATCAGGTTTGCATAGACCAGGCTGATCAACGCTCAATAGACGAACACCCCAATACGACTCGCAGGTCAGTCGATTATACGGTCCAGACCGCCGACGGTACCTCGCAGACTCGTCAGTATAGACGCTACACTCGAACATATGACGAGATTGTTCCGAATGACGACCAAGACGAACGGGACGAGATCCACCTACTGTTCGAACGGCCCCCCGAATCGACGGATGACTGGAACCCATCGCCAAAGCCACTCTACCTCCACTACCCGATAGAGAAGGCTACGACCCCGTTCCCGTTCGTCGTCCACGCACCATTCCGGGTCGAGTTCGATAGGCAGTCGCTCGCTGACGACCAACAAAATCTACAGATCCTTGACCGGCTTCCAGACTTAATTGCTGACGCCGGGACAGACTTGGCGAGGGGCGACGAGAGAGGAGCAAGCAGGGATGGATTCAGGCAGTGGATGCCTTGGATGACGATGCCGTTACGCGGGGAACCCAGTTCGGGTTCCGGGACGCCTCTAACCGAGAGCGTACAGGAGGCGGTCACGTTGCTTCAGGATTCTCCGATTGTTCCGACCGACGACACGGACGCACAATGCCCTCGGGATACCCTGCTTGATCCCGAGCGCATTCGGGCGTTCGAGACCCTTCGTCGAGACGCGCCCGAAGCACCGTTACCAGCCGAGACAGTCATTGAGTCGGGAGACACCTGGAGTCAACGTGTCTCTACATTACAGGGCGACACCGAGCATACATTTCGCCAGTGTGCGAGGAGGCTGGGCCTGACCGAGGTTCTGGAGCGTCTTTTCGACGATGACACCGGTAATGCCCGAGGCTGCATCGATATTCTGTGTGAGTACTGGGGGCTCAGTGGAAGCGCTGTTTCCTCTGGTAGGTGGGCGGTACCAGTTGAGCGGGTTGAACACGCGGAGGCGTACTTCGAGACGATCTGTTCGATCCTCACATCAGCCTCTGAAGGTGATGAACTCGACTTAGACGACGATTCAGACGTGAAGCGAGCAGCGGGTCGGCTCGGGGAAAAAAGAGTCCCCCTCATACCCGCCGAAGCACACCAGGCTAACGACACTGATGCCTCTAATGGTGTCACACATCTCGTTCGTGCTCGCTCTCGCGGAGACACGCGGCAGGGACACGGAGCACAACGGAGCGAGCGTATTGTCTTTCGCCGAACCGGGAGTAGTCAGACGTCTGAGTCAATTATCTCAGAACTTCCATCCCCACCGACGACACTCCCCGTGTTCGTGGTCCCGTTCCGAACGGAATGGATCGGGCCACTCGAGAGTTTCAACCGGGACTGGGGGACCAGAAATCTGGATAGCCCTGCAGAATTCTACCGACGGGTTGCTGCAGAGGCTGGAGGATATTCGGGGGAGAGAACTTCCGATTCTAGCGTTATCGGTTATCTCTCGACACTCTACGAGACGGTAACACGTGGACAGATAGCGAAGTGGCTTCATCCAATCCCCAATCGGAATCGTCGATTCGACGAGGTAGAGGCCACATTAACTGGTGCCAAGACGAACAGATTGCCTTCCGACTACGATGACTATCTTGAGCGGCGCTACACCCAGCAGGTTGAATTGCCAATCGGACACCAGGACGGGCAGGACGAAACGCTTCCTGCCGAACAAATCGTATTCGGGACCGAATGGGTAAGCGAGTTCGAAGCAGCTGCAGATATTCTAGAAGGAATCGATTCGAGTTCAGATCGATTCTTCGACGCAGGGTCACACGAAGAGTCCCGAGCAACTACGTTTCGGCGATGGGCAGCGGTCATCGAGAAGGCGTCCAGCGTAACACCGTCCGAGACACCGACACTCGCGGAACCAGAAAGCGACTATTGGCAACGGGTGTTTGGAAGTTGGTCAAGTAGCGAGGGGCTCCAGCGGGTCTTGCGTCTGGACTTCCTGATTCATCTGGGCGTACAGATCGGCCCTCGAATCGATTGGCGATGGGTGTTGCCGACCAGAGGAGACGACGATCGTGAAGCAGGTACAATTAGCGTTGCCGATGCCCAGGATCTCGCTCGCGGAGAACCCCTCAACGAAGACGACGGATTCGACGTGCCAGACGAGGTTTTAGATACCTATACCGACGTCATATGGCGGTCAGACAATCATCCTGCATTCACCGCCACCCACTCAACGGGCTGTGGAAACAACTGGCTGGAATGCGACGAGGAAACATGGGCTGCAAACGATTCGCAAGAGGCACTTATACCGGTCTGGTGGTACTTCCCCGATCTACCTCAGATATCTGATGGTCGAGCTCGCGAGAAGTATCGGGACGCAATCTTGCTCCTATGGCCAGACCTTGCCGAAACAGTCGCTAACAGCGCGTGGCTCTGTAGCAACTGGCACTCGTTCAGCGAAAGCCCAGACGGGGCTGCTATCCCCAGCCTCGGAACCGTGCAATTAGCTCAAGCAGAGCTCTGGCCTGTCGACAGCCAATTCGAAGATGAGGGCGGGAATGACCGGCTTACAGTTGAGGATGGGACGACAGCTTCGGCAGAGAAATTGATCTTCGACGATGCAGAACAAGTCAGAGGGGCTGCTCAGTATCTGCCGCGAGTCGACAGTTCCAAACTCGAACAGAGGTTAGCTCCCACATCGGGGTCAGAGGCAGTGGATATTTCGTCAGCTCTCAGGATCCTCGGTATTCGAGAAATCGATAATTTGACCCCACCGATGGCAGCTCAGCGACTCAACTGGTTCATTGGGCAGTTCGCAGTGGAGAAGACACCAGGTCAGAACCCCTTCGATATATCGGCGAGCTGGTCCGCACGGGCGCTTTCTGTGCCCATCGACGCCCTGATGCGCCGGCTCGCTTCCGGACAGACACTCGCAGATCGACTCGACGAACGACCAGAGATTCGGCGCTGGATTCGGCGCGATATTTGGCGCCTCGGAACGACGGTTCGAATTACAGAAGGCCGCAACTCGAAAGCGCTTAAGATTGGTGCGGAAGCGCCCGCACCGGGGGCGCCGTCAATAGCACAGCAGCCGGTTATTTTCACACAACCACTCTCCTCGTTTTCACGTGATCGGTTGGTTCGGGACGCACGGCCGTTCGTCGAACGGCCTTCCGACTCGACAGAAGTTGCCCGCCTTCTTGGGACCGAAAGCTCTGCCGACGAAGAGGCGACGACAGTAACATTCGGGATAATCATAGAGAGCGAACCACCGTCTCCTCGACCAGTCAGTGGTGGTGAGGTCGAATCGGGGACGGATCGCCTCGACACCCTTCGGGAGACGCTTCGACAGCGTCAACAGTACCTGTTGGCAGCATATCTCGAACAGGCAACAGCTCCAGACCTCGAAGAAAAGCACGATCAATTGTCTGCTGTCGTCGAGAACCGAATCGCGATCGTCGCACGTGACGACGATGACGATACGCAGCGTAATTCGGCACAATGGGAACCGGCTGACGGAGCCAAGGATGGAGGACTACATATCGCCCTTTTCGAAGACGCAGTGAAGCGTGTCGATGGTGACGCGATACCGCCGTACCTCACAGCAGATGGTATCGTCCAAGTACTCGAACAGTTCGACCTCGCAGATACCTTCGAGAACGTCTTGTTCAAAGGAGAGTCGGCACTGGAGACAGAGTATCGCTCGGCATTGGAGGAAGTTCGAGCGGAGATCAACGAGCTCCGTACACAGCGTCTTGAAGTTATCCACCACACTCTCCAGGGCCTCGTTTCGACGATTGCACCCACCGTATCCCTAACTGAAGGGGATGAACTCACTGTCAACGCGCGTGTGACGCTGAATGAGTTACACAGACTCGAAGATGACCCAGCCACGGTTACTAAGAGCACGTTGCTCCAGTCGTGGCTCAACACGCTGACTGAGAAGTGTGGATTCGACAATGAGGTCGCTATCGAATGTATACGTGCCGCAGCCACCGACGATGAGGCGGTGCGACACCGGATCACCTACCAACTCGATCAGTCCGTTAACAGTATCGACATCGACGCACTCGTCAAGGCCGGGTATCGGTGGCAAACTCTCGAAACGTGGCCGTCGGCAAAGGGTACCGCTCCGGTGGAGTCATACAGCACGACTATACAACGATTTCGTCGGTTCTGGAATGCAGTCGGTAGGTACGAAGATGAGGGCGAGGCGACCCTCGAACGCGCAGCCAAAGATGCGCGAGAGGCTACACCGGCTCCTAAGCCAAATAGACGCGTCGCGCAATTCGTTCCGCACGCAGAAACGCTTCCATCCGACATTTGCGAGGTCCGGCTCGGCGCGTTGCCCTACCTCAAGTCAACGCCAGAACCGCTGGAACATCTCAGAGGCGCCGTCAGGAAATGGGGTCGCACAGAGTGGGAAGACCTGAAACAGTCGGATGTAATCTATACCGACCAGACCATCGAAGAGCGGATGGAGTCACTCATCGAAGCGGCGACGACTCCCAATGGCGGTGACAAAGCCTTTGAAACCGCGCTCGCGAAGTTCTACGGCACAACGAGTGACTACGCAACCGATGAGGGCCGAACGAGGGAAGATCTCACGAATGAGTGGCTTCAGGGGCGAGATGAGTCGCTCGATTCGCTCGCATCACAGATCTCAGCCGACGGCTCCGCTTCCGGAGGAGGATCCCCAACCATCGGCGATTCCTCGGGGGGTGAGTACGGACAACCCAACGTCGGAATCGATGCAAGAGGCCGAGAGGGAGAATTAATTTGCTTGAATCGTGCGTGGCAGCGATTCCAAGCCGCACCAGTCAGCGTCCGTTCGTCGATTTTAGATCTCTTGGAAACGTGGCGTGGACACGACAGGTGGAGACTGAAGTCAGTCGACGAGATTGCAACATCGTGGACCAGTAGCGGCGCAGTGGAGGCCACCAGCCCTGCCGATGTGCTCCGGACAAAGAACCTGGCTGAGACGAGCGATACAAGGATGGCGTTCCACGCCCTGTTCGATACGTCTGCGGAACGAGGGCCAGGGTTTGACTTGATAGATCCCTTCGCGGCAATGCCAGAAACCGAGTCCGTCGTGTCCTGGACACCGGAGTGGATGTATCGGGTCGAGTCGAAAGCCGTCGCAGCGGAACGGATGCGAAGCGGCCGAATCAAATTAACCGGGAACGAGCTACGTATGGCGCTCCGTCCCGGACCGTTGTCCCCAGACGACGCAAACACGGACCAAGTGCGCGCATTCCGTTACATAATCCGACTCGTCGGTTTCTCAACCGACTGGCGAAGTGACAATGACCGCACTGTAAATCTCTTAGATATAGACAACGTCGACGAGTTCGTCGGTATCGAGCGAGAGGATCGGGAGATTCTAGAAAAGCTTCGTGGTGGGTCGTTCTACATCAGCTTCTATACTGAGGGATAGGAACGGCGAACTCCGAGAGTTCTGCGGGAGCGGCGATCCTAGTTCGGTATTTCTATCACTTGTGTAGCGTTTCAACAGAATCTATTCACCTATACCGCCCGAATAGACAGCCTGACACCACCCCTAATCTTTCCTAGACACCAGATATGAATGGACTCGTGTGGAGTGCATAAATCGCAAGATAGCAGCACTAGACACCAGACTCACTAATCAGAGAGTTCCCGGCCAGCCAACGAAATTTGGTGTCAGGTATCGCTGTCTTGCGATTTAGGGCCGAATTCCGGCACCAGACAGCAGGAAAATCAACCGATATATGGTGGGGGTGGCTGCCCAAAGTTGCGTTCGCGGCCAACGGGGCCGAGGTGCCAGGCCGCAGGCCAAGTGAGACCGGGATGCCATCCGAACGATGTCGTGGCGCGTAGAGGATGAGAGAGCAGGTCGACACCGTGCCTGAGAATGGTGACTGTGGCGACTGTTTATTGTGCCCCAGAATGGGGTGCGGGGCGGTTCGTGCGCTGCCCCTGATTCGTATGTCTGGTCCGGATAGATACGACGATACGGCAGACGATCACGAACGGTTCGAAGCGGAATTGCTCGCTCAGGATCGGGATGCGCGGTCACCATCGACGGCAGATCTCGACGACGAGACGGCCCGCCAGCTGGTTCGAGAGCTACTCGATGCCGGGACGGTCACACCGGTCGTCGACCAGCGGCTCCTCGTTCACGAGCCCAGCGACACAGCGTTCGAATCGATGCAGCAGCTCGCCGTCTTCCACAAGGGCTGGACGGCCGCCCACGACGCCGGCGAGGCGGACGAATGATGCAGCAGACGCTGGCCGGCTGTGCCTTCTGCGAGGCGCCACCCGGGGCAGAAACCGGGATCGCCTACACGTGGGGGAAAGAGGAACGGATCAACCACCCGATTTGCGTCGACTGTGCGATTCAGGAGACGCCGGATCCCGATGAACGAGATCACTACGCCTGTGACAGCTGTGGCCTCGTCGTCGACGCGCTCGCAGCGCTCACACGGTTTCGGATCGAACTCGGCCATCTCGAAGGCCCGATACAGGTCTGTGCGCGGTGTAGTCCAGGCGGGCCAGCAACGTACTGGACGCGCGACCTCGACGCGCACATCGTCTCTGACTGACCCGCCGAGCGGTCGTCAACGTGAGTGAAACGGCGACCACCCGGGAGGTTCACAGTTGTCCGTAGCTGTCCCACCCCACGCCCCAGCAGCGCTGTTTGTGTCGCTGTCCCGTCGCTCCGCTATATTCAACAGACGGGCGCTCCTCGGGATGACCATGGACTGCCCCGCGTGCGGGTCCCCAGTCACCCTCGAGGTCGGACCGGACCGGCCACTTTCGACGTCGCTGTCCGACGCCATCCTCGCAGCGGAAGAGGACGAGCATATCGAGGTGACCCGTGACTGTTGGGACTGTGGCTGGCACGAAACGCGGGCGCTTCGCGTCACATCGATCGACACGACCGCCGGCGACGAGACTGCCGTCGAGCGAGCCGCACTCATCGACGAGATTACCGACGAGCTCGCGTCGATCGAGAGTGTGGGTACGCTTGAGGAGACGCTGGCTGCAATCCGCCGGCAACGAGCAACCGACCCGGCGAGGACCGATACGGACGACGCCACGGAGTGACTCGCAATGCCTGATACAGAGGCCAACTATGACGTTCGTGAGCAAACCGGGAACCCCGACCACGCATCGGTCGACGATGTGGTCGACCTCGTGATCCACCGGGCGCAGAACCCGCGAGCCGAGCACGAGGATGCGCATTTCGATACGGCGGTCGCGGCGCTCGTCGACAGGTACGGACCGGAGTCAGTCCGGACAGTCATCCACCGCATCCTCGTCGACGACGAGCCGTTTCGGACCGCCACGAACGGCCTTGAGATGCGCAACGTCGACGGCGTTCGGATCGGGACCGCCGCCAGCTGGTTCCTCGAGGAGCTGAACGCCCAGGACGACGGCTGAGGGACCGGTTGAAAGCCCGTAGTGACGGTCCGTCGAGTCCCCATTTTTAACTCCTATTCGCCCTATGTACCCGCCGAGGCCACAATGGCTCCCTCCACCCCCCGAGACTCAGATACATCCCCTGATCTACTCGTTGAAATCGTCGAGACACTGGAAGCCCACGGGTTGGCGAGTGATTCGTATCAGCTCCACGACGCCGTCGACGTCGAGGCACTCGAGCATCTTCTCGAATCCTCAACCGGGACGTAGAAGTCCGGTTCACTGTGGAAGGGATTCAGCTCGCTGTCACCCACGACGGCGTCGATGTCCTTCTCGACGAGCCAGCCGGGGCACCTGACCAATAGCGCGATCGAATTCGGCGACAGCGACGTTCCCTGAAAGCCCTCGGCCGCTCGGCATCCCGCGACCACCGCTGCGCTCCTCGTCCCTGCGGTGCTTACGGGGTCGGGGGACGGCCGAGGCGGCCTCGCCCTTTCTGAGTCCGCCAGGACGGTAGCTGGGTCGCCGAGTGTCGCGGCCGGTTGGACAGGTGTGTACGTCACGGCCCGCCCCGCTCGCCGCTGCCGCCCTCCGCGTCGCTCGCGACCGACCATTCCGGGCTGCCTGCCTGCAGTAGCGGGCGGGCTGCCGGGCTAAAATGAATGTGCCCTCGGCGCCAGCGGGAAAGCGCGGGGGGTTGCGCGGCGTCGCTGCTCACCCCCCACGCTTTCTCCGCTGGCCGCTCGCTCCGGGCGGGTCGGCGCGCGGTGCTGGTTGGGGTCGCCGCACTCGGGCGCGCTCTCGCTCGCGCCCGGTAGGGCGCTCGCGAAGGCGCGAGCGAGAGCGCGCAGTCGGTGCTATCGGACGTCGACATCGTCGGAAAACCGCGATGTTAGGGGCATCGCGGTGGCGGCGCGCGAGCGCCTTCACAGGTACGGTGAGTACCCAATGTCTAGTAACAACTCGAGTCGCAAGGTCGTTACGGTGGATGAACAGGCATTCGAACGAACCGAAGACGCCGGCGTCGACGAGGACGGTTTTGAGGTCGTCGACGATCAGCCGGAGTTCCGGGCGACGGTCCAGCAGGAAACGCAGGCGAAGGTGGATTCCAACCACCCAGATGGGATCGTCCAAGACTTCTCGCACCTGCCCCTCGCCCAGGAAGAGAAGATTCGCGCCCGAGAGGCCGAACTGGACCACATCAGCGCCCAGGCGGAACTGGGCACCCAAGACGGGCGAGCGCAGAGGACTCGCGAGGTCGTCACGGAACGACGACAGCGCAAGCGGGCGGAACGCACCCCGGACCGGACGGATCCACGTGAGCGCCTTTCGCGGATGGAGCTGGCGAAGGTGAACCGGGAAGCAGACCGGATGGCACAGCGGCTTCGCACCGGACATAGCCGGGCGGCCGTCTCGCGGGCGCTCGCAAAGCGGGTCGCCAAGGGGCAAGACATCACCGAAGCAGTGTTCGACACGATGGACGCACTCAAGACGGCTCCCGGCGCCATCTGCCCGATCGAGGACGTCCCGGACGTACAGACCGACGAGGTGAGCATCGAAGGCGAGATCGTGAAACTCTGGCCTCCGAGCGATTCAGCCATAGCACAAGTCGGTCTCATCGCAGACGACACCGGGAAAATCAAGTTCACGTCCTGGACGGCTTCAGAGCCAAAATTCGTCCGAAAAGGTGAACAGGTGCGGATGCGCGCGCTCAAGAAGAACTGGTACCAAGGGCGCTGTTCCCTCGCAGTCACCTACGACAGTATGATCGTCTTCCCAGAGCGCGACGACCGCTGGTGGGAAGAGTAGGGGCCGACGCCCCTTCTTTTTCTGGTGAGTGCCGGACCGACCCAAGCCCCGCCGCCCCGCCCACCGCTCCGTGCTCGCTCCCTGCGGTCGCTGCGCGCGCAGCCACAACCCCGGATACGGATTTAGCTCTTATCCGTGAATCTTAGGAGTCGGTGTAGGACCAGAGTGAGTTGTCTGGCCTTGCTAGGTGCAGCCGCACAAACCCCCGAAGTATCCAGTAGACATTAAGTGATTAACGACCCCTTGGAACCGGAGGTGGACTGTTCGAGTGGGGGGTCAATATTAAGTAACTCTGACGGTACGATGGTTGTATGTCTGGTAATGTTGGCGACATTATCTCGCAAACTACCGAACTCGTCCCTCTCGAATATTCTGTCTATCAAGATAATTGGAGTGGCACATATCGAGGTCAATTCAGTGATATATTGGATAGTACAACGTCCGATTTTCTTGACCTAGCATTGGAATTTGCGGGTATTGACGCATCTGAGGGGAGTATTTTCGAGAAACTTCTCAGACAGTCCGAAGAAACAGTTTTTGTATTCTCTCTATACAAATTCCTTGACGACAAACGACTATCTATTCGAGACCTCGCGTCAAAGAGAGGACACTCTGTTCGTCAAGGAGAGGAAATCGAGTATGTCTTGGAACAGCTACTCGATGGTGATGAGAATCTCGTATATCATATATTCCTGTACAATGAGTGGCTCGACAGTTCTGATAAAATCAAATATCGAGTTCAAAATCAACTCCCTGACGATTACAGCTCCCGATTTGAGGAAAATAGCAGAGGTATCCAAATGACTCTGTCTCGAAAAACTCGTGCCAGGAACTTCAGATATAACAGCCGGAATAGAATTGAGTTCGAGGACTCTACCATCTTTAGTATCGATCGACAGGCTTCTGACACAGAAGCCCGCGATATGGCGAGCGGATCACAACGGAGACGGGACGTGAAAACAGTATTTCTTGAGGTGAATCATAACGAGGATACGATTAGAATTGATACTTCAAGTTCTGCGATTAGAGAGACGCTCAAAACCAAGATTGAAGAAGTATTTTCAATATTGACAGTTGAGGCAGACTGGATTGAGGATGATGACGAGTTAACGGCGTCACGGTTTGCCGATGAATTCACAAAGACCGATATTGAAGATGATGACAACTCAATTCTCTCGGCTCAGCTCCGGCAAACAAATACACAACCATCCATTCCAATTGCTCTCTCCAAGCAATCGGAGGAACGCGATATCCGACCAGTTCTCGCCAAGTTCTCAGATGAGATTGCAGATATCAATCTCCAAAATATACGGAAATTCTGGTTTAGCCATCTCGGAACCAACGCCCGCGTGAAGATTGAAGAGAATATTGAGAATAATTTCTTAAGACTCAACGCTGATATCAAGACACGGTCAGAGACTCGTCAAGACCAGGTCTCTGAGACTTTCCACGAGGATTTCGGTATTCCACTGAACGAGAAAATCCCCCTTCACCTTGTGGCGAAAACCAGAGAGCGTTTGATTTCGCAGATGCTCAAAGGTGTCTCCGCTTATGAAGCCCGATACATCCGAGATGACGACCTGGTTAAGACGCTCACCGATGATTTGGGTGTTCTGGACAAGGATGACGTGGAACATAAACAATGTGAAGGCTGTGGGAATATCTATCTCAGAGACTATGATATGTGCCAAAAATGCGGAGGGAATCTTGAAGTCTTCTACAACTCATTCGAGCTTGAGCTGAGTAAATCCGGTACCCGTCGGTATTTCGAGAAATTAGTCAAAGACGAGGGGCTCACCTACTACGGACAGAAGAGAGAAGGTATCTACGGGCGCGAATTCGAATTCTACCAGGTTGGAGATAAGGGCGAGATCATCCGTGTCCTCCTAAACGTAGAAGGGGGTAACCTGACACCGGGAAGTGCGAAGTACCTCCGAAAGAGTATCCATCCAGTTCTTGTTCTTAATCCGGGGACAGTAATAGACGAGAATCTGATCGAAGAAATCACGTCCGAAGTTATTGATCTGGGTGACCTTATCGAAAAAGACATAGATGACGAACTACCGGATAACTATATTTCTAAGCGTCTCCACAGTGTTGCAAGAACGACTGAAAAGAGGATTTCTGATAACGCCCATGATGCGTTCAAACAGCTCGGGAAGTTAGTAACCGAGCCTGAAGATTATAGTGGTGGTGAGTTTGAGCAGGACGCTTTCCACATTATCAAACAGGCTATAGTAAGCACGGAGCAGTGGGGAGAAAAGAGACGGGGGAACCAACCAGATGGCTTCGGAGAACTGTTCTTCTATCGAAATGACAACGAATACTTCCGTTCGTTCGCCTACGACGGGAAATTCACTACGAAGGATGAGATCAATATGTCTTCAAAAGAAGCTGAAATGCTTCGGACGTATGCGCTTAAAATCTACAAGAGTGATGAAGTCAAGAGTTCGGACTCAAAGTTCCAGAATTTTATCGTCATCACGAACGCAAGGCCGGGGAACTTCGGTTCAGTTGGTGCGAAGAAGCTCAATGGAATGAGGAAATGGAATGGTATCCCCGTGTTAATGCACTCTGATTTCCTACTTGGACTCTACATCGGTTACAACGAAAATATGGAACTAATCAAGGACAACATCCATGACTTCTATGAACAGCTCTATTTGACGCTCAACGACGGGAAATTATACCACCAGAATATTGATAGAGAATACTATGTCCACTTGACCAGAGAAGATGCCAAGGTTTTCTTTGAGAACTTTAGAAATGAGGCTTCCGTTAGTGGCTTAGATATTACTGAGCTTCGAGAATTTTTAGAGAAAGATATCCTCCCTGTATAGTCTTACTCTGTGCTTTAGGTCACGTTGCCAGTTGGGTATCGTTTGACAAGCGAGGTAATTACGGAACAAGAAAACCGGCAAACTCGGTACTATTTTCATCACTTCGGAGACCAGATTGGGGCCCCCTTGGTCAAACAAACCACTATAGAATCAATACAACAGTACAAGGATATTGAATGTCACTGGGTTATTGACCACAGAACCGGTGACCTCCTCACCACAGGGGTAGAGAAATCCGCAAATCTCTACTAAACCCGATCAGGAACCTTTTCGTTCCAAGTTGAGTCGGACTGTTGTTACGGAGTTAAGTGTTGTTCCAAAAACTCTCTATCCATTTGATTGTTTTCTGCTGCGAACTGATCCGCTATATCTAATGCTGTTTGAAGTGGATCACTTCCTGCTGCAGCAGCACTTTCGTACAATTGAGACCGGTTCTCTTCTTCGCTATTGCGTGCTATAGCTGACCAGTCTTCGCAGGGAACAGCTTCTACTAATTCGTCATAGAGATCAATTGCAACCACCGGATATGATGTAGACTGTTCAGCGAGCCACTCTTCAATACGTCGCCAATGGTGATTTTGGTGGGCGACGAAGGGAAGAGATCGGCCAATGAGTATATTCTCCTCTTCTAGTGTCGTTTTAGTCGAATTCCTCACGCAATCAAGGAACTGATAGACCTCTGCACCATTCGCCTCATCGTCGGGATCAAGAGTATCTAACCTCCATGACCAAAGTTCTCGAATCTTCTTCCACTGTTCTTCAACATTGTCATTTCCCATTGACGAAGACATTGTTGATGCTAATTCCTTTGCTCCATCGCGATCTACTACGTCGTAGAACTGTCGCATGAGACTGTCCTCATCGGCGATATCTTCATCTTCAAACAGATAGATAGAAACGACGTGTGCGGTTGTCGAGCGTATTGCGATTTGATACGCCTGATCCTCGTCTGTATCTAGGAGGTTGAGTGCGTGTCGGTAGTATGGGCGGAAAGAGTCATCATCCCAGTATCGATTACTTGCTGTGTAGGAGTTCCACGCGGCAATAAACCGTTGTCGACCATCCAGGTCAGTGTCGCGTGGGAAAATATCTGTAAGATGCTCTTCAATCAAATCTGGATCAAGAGAATATAGACGTCCAAATCGTCGTCCAATCACGGATCGAACCGCAAGTGAGGGATCCTCACGGATGCGGTCGCGGATTGGGTCGAAGATATCCTGGGAAAGGGCGTCCTCGGTGTGGTCATCCTGCCAGCTAAGGTAAGTGATGTATGCGTTCACAGCCATTGGTCGAACACTGTTGATCGCTACTTGAACTGGGTCACCATATCCAGCCATCCCCTCCGAAGGCTGGTCTCTATCGGCATCTGGGTCTGAGTCAGTTAGTAAGGTTCGTAGAATCGATTCAACGGCTGACTCAGTACCGGCTGGGAATTCAATTGCATCCGCTGCAATCCCTTTGTTTATCAGCTTGGCCAAGTTTGTTCGAACCTGACCACTCCATGAGGTCGGCGATGCGGTAATCACTTGGCCGAGTTCAATGATAGACTCCCAGGGAAAGGTTTCTCCATCGTCAACGAGCTCGCTGAAGGCCCGAAATGCGGCTTCAGCATATCGTGGGTTCGCGTCTTCCAACACCGAGATTTCACGCGCATACCGCTGCGGATCCTCCATAATCAGCTCTCGAAGCTGGCGAGAGAACCCTAGATAATTCTGTTCCTCAAGTTGATCGTCTTCCAGGGTATCCCAAAGGTCAGATTCTGGCGGTTCCCATTCAACCGCGGTCGTCAATACTTCCTCGGCAGACTGTTCACGGAGTTCCTCGGTTTCGACGGGGCCTCGTTCGCGAACCATCCCTCCACTCACCGTTGGCTGAGGGGTTCGCGACGGTAGTTGATCCGGCTCACCATATTTTTCTACCAATTTATCAAGCTGATCAGAATACTCACCCTCCAAGTGCTCGCGGATCATGTACAACCTGTCTCGCCGCCATGTCTCGCGAATCCGTTGTTCGAAGTAGCTTGCTGATTCTTCACCTCGTTCAGCCATCCGTGCCGCTTGATCCTCGACCGAATCGGTATATGGCCCATCTTCAATAATCTCACACACTTGGGCTTGAGCAGCGTCATCCAAGTATTCGAAACCTGAACTGAGGACCAGATAAAATTCGTACTGTGATTGGTGCTCGCGATAATTCTCCGTCGTCGTCAGTTCATTTTGAATGGTTTCCTCAAAGGATTCCGGGTGCTCACTGAGGACATAGAAGCCAACACGTCGAAGAAGGGTAGGTTCAGACAGAAGTTGCTCAACCAATTCGTTTTGCTCGTTTCCTGATGTAGTCTCAGCCACCCAGGCAGTAACCGCCCGTACAAAATATTCCAGAAGAATCTCTTCGAGGCTACCTCTATTGTCCTCGACATAGTGTAAATCAGCGAAAGAGGTACGTGCCGCAACCGATCTTGCTCTGTCAGCGTATTGATCGAGAGCCGCGGTGAGTTTCGAGGCGAACACCCTAATCAGTTTTTCACCTCGCTCGCTGATTAAGGCGTCAAAGTTCTCGTCAAGCATTGTTGTGAGATTGTAGCGTACCATCCCCTGGTCAATGTCTAACTGGTCCCCATCACGGGGTTCCAGGATGGCTTCGAGCATTTCAAGTGGAACATCGTATTCACCGTTTTCAGCCAGATATGAGGCTAGTCGCAGTGTGTGGCTGGCAAGGTATCCGTATGCTTCGTCGTCTTGGATCCAGATCGCTGCTTGTTGCCCGATTAGAGCGGCATCATCGATTGGGAGGTCGCGGCCAATGGAGATAAGGAATCGGAGTGTTCGGTTATCGTCGGTGTCGATTTCTTCAGCCACGCGTCGAATAAACGTTGGTTGTGTCTCTGTGGTCCGTCCTAGATAACTAATGAGATTACTATCTGGGTTGGTGAATGCTCCGTCCTGAAACAGTAACTCGGCCCAGGAGTGATCCAAGTCGGTATCGTAGAAATCATTCGCCATTGAACAGCTTGCATCAACGCTGTCGAGAACCGACTCAACGATCTCGTCCGGGAGTGCAGTTGCATCTCGTTTTTTGAACTCCCTAATAAGCAATGACAGGGGATAGAATCGGAGGCCATCATCAGCTACGGTCTCTTCGATAAGTTGCGCGATGAGATGTGATTCTTCATTGATAACGTGGTCTGAGAGATGGGTTGACCACGATGTGACGTAATCGATTTCGGTCTCGAAAGTCCGATTCTCATCGACAAGTTGGATTAATTTCTCAGCGTAATAGATACATGCGCCTCTGCGGGCGATCTCAATGTGGTCGGAGCGCTCTTGCAAGAATTCGCGGAAGACATCATGGATTTTGAACGTTTGGAGGCCGTCAGCATTCCGACCGATTGTCTGTACGACGGTACGGGTACTTAGGGAATCAAGGATATCTCCGACGGTGATGCGGTCAAATCCATATTCCTCTGAAACAACCTGTGTGCAGAGTTCCTCATTGAGCTCATCTAACGGTGCTGTTGCCAAGAGAAGGCGGCGTTCATCAGGCTCTAAGAAGCCAAAATACCGTTTTTCGATCTCTTGTTGTACTTCTCGTTCTGGGATGTCGGGAAGCTCTTGGTCAACGTCCGACTCGGCCAACAGCCCGATGTACAATGGGTGGCCGCCTAACTGGTCATGAATCGTACGTGCCCGTTCGGCAGAAATCTCTGGGAAAACATCTTGAAGAAAGGTTACGGTCTGTTCTTCGGCAAACATCGAGAGCGATACAGCTGTCTCAAGATCACCCCATGCAAGTCGACCGGCCGTGATGAGAACCACCTCTGATGGAAGGGTATCATCAGCTTCTTGAATCGCATCTCGAATCGCACGTTCGTCATCACTCAGTTCATGTACGTCGTCAATACAGATGAGCAGACGCTGATCCTCGGGGAATAATTCGCTGAGGCCCAGTAGGGAATCCCGATACCCAAACTGTGCTCGTGATGCTTCGGCTTCCACGCTTTCGAATGAGACACCGGCTCCGCCAACTGGTGAACTGACACTGAGTCCGGCAAACTGTCGTCCCTCCTCTTTCTTGTCTTCAGGGAGAGCCGCAAAGAGTGCGTGGCAGACCTCACGAAATAGATCATTAAGACTATGGTTTGCCCGTATATTTCGCTTATTTACATCAAGATCGGCTATACCATCGGTTATTACCCGTTCAAGAATTGTTGTTTTCCCAACGCCTGGCTCACCAAAGATATGAATCGGACTCTCCCTCTCTTGGATATATTGGACTATGATTTCCTCCTCTGGCCGAGATACAGAATCTGCAAGAAAAACACTGTCCTCTGTCATTACACAAGGGTTCTCAAAGCACCCTTTTCAATATTTATCCCGGATCATCACCCTACATAACATATTCATTCTAATTAACTTCGCACAGTTTAGAACCACTCACCTATTGTGAATATCGGGATATGAGTGGTTTCTCTTCGCCCCTTAATAGGTGAGGGGCTCGCTGTACTGGCGAGTTCCTGACCATGGTGAGAACGATGGCAACGAGAGACATCTATGAAACTGGTTTCGACGAAGACGTCCAAACGGAGTCAAGCGCAAACCAGTGTCCCGAGTGCCACGGACACGTCACTACGAACGTCAA
>ENA-ORDC01001046-ORDC01001046.1-marine-metagenome-genome-assembly--contig:-NODE-1046-length-22362-cov-11.315234_pt1 | contig 22362 bp, 22 predicted proteins | sample MGYA00237783_ERZ508515 | MGnify/ENA primary metagenome ERZ508515 (study PRJEB26186, sample SAMN06268792) | marine metagenome | isolation source: Eden Landing Ponds, San Francisco, CA, USA | place... | reverse complement strand
GCCACCGTAAGACGTGTGAAGCGGCGGATTTCGGATACCAAAGCAATCTGTCGCTTCGCTTTCTACCGAGATAACGCAGTCGTCACGCCGCAGTCCAGTGATCCTACAGAGCAGGATCGTCCTTGTACATCAACGCGATGGTTTTGAGGGTGTGGAACTCCGCGCCGTCCTTGCTCTTGACATACTCGATGGACTCCTCAAGGAGGGGAATCATGTGCGGGAGGCCATGCAGATCCGGATGGATAGTGGACATTTATACGCCCGCACCGCGGCGGTCTTAGAGGAAGTCGAACTGGCGTTTGTAGAAATGCTTGTACATCATCTCGGGGTCCTTGTAGCCGGCGTGGTAGTTCGGCTACTTGATGAACAGCATCGGCGGGATGTCGTCGCGGTACCAGCTAATGGGGATCTCCCCAATATCCGTTTTCTCGCTCTCCCGATACGGTTCCATCCAGGTCTCGGCGGCCTCCTTGTACCAGATTTACCCCCTCCCCTCGTCGCCCATCCGCATCCAACGAGGCTCGAACTCTCTTTCCATCAGGCTGCTGTCGTAGAGAAACCCGTACTCCTCGACCAGGTCGGGCGTGTTGTCGCTGAACTCCCACCAGCTAGCCCGGTGGCCGACCGGCTCGGAGCCGGTGACGTCTTCCCCGAGGTCGATAAGCACTTCCATGATGGACGCTTCCTGCTCGCGGGAGAGGTCGGTCGGGTTCTCGTGGGAGTAGCCGTGGATGCCGATTTCGTGGCCGGCAGCCGCGACGGCTTTGATTTGGTCGCGGAACGTCTCGATGGTGTGCCCGGGTTTGTTGCATGGACGCCAAGAACTGACGGCCGCCTCACTTTTCGACCTTATCTGAACACTGCCCCGCGCACACTCCCGATCTTAATTCAGTTGAGGAGTGCTGGCGACAGCTGAAACAGACGCTCGGCAACCGCTTGTTCGACCCACTTGATGAACTTACGTCTGCGATTGACCAAGCTCTCGAACAGCTTTCTATCCCAGATGGGTGTAATTACTTATAACGAATACTATAGTTCTATGGTATTGAGAATGGTCTGATGGAGTTCGGCACCGAATCGAACGAGTCGCAAGCAGTACTCTTGAACGGTTTCTGTCTCGAATACGATTCGAAAATATAGTGCAGCGCCGGGGTCTGTCCGGCAACTCTACAGAATATTTAAATAGACTCGGCGTTTCCGTGTGAGTTGGTGTCGTATTCCGTGGAAGTCCTGCCCCACAATTGTAAAATTTGCGATGGTAGTTACAGCCCCAGCATTTTCGAGCAGATCGGTCATAATCTGATTGAGCGAACTGAAGGGTACGACGTGTTAGATGAGTACGAACTGCCGGTTGAAGAGCTCTGTGAACAAATCGGCCAACAGGCACTCCACTCCGGGGGTCCGAGTCCGACACCCGGTCAGGAGGCTTTCGCAAGGCTGGACGAGCGTCTCGCTGAGGAGGAGATTCTCCCCCGTATCGACGACGAAATTATCGAAGAACACAAGCAAGAACCCGTCGGTCAGCACAGCGACGACCTCCAGCGGGTGCTCCACTACTTCCGTCGAGCCCCGACCGAGGGCAAATACATCGTCGTCGAAACGGAACGTAGCAGCGAGTGGGCGATTGGCGTCCTGTCCGGAAAGCGGGGCGTCGGTCCGGAGATCCTCTCCGACAGATTCGATTCACCGAAGAAAGCCATGCACGAAATCTTTCTGCGCCGGATAGACGAGTTCCAAGAGGAGTACGGTGAGTGACGTCATGAAGGATCTCACAGGATACACGAACGAGTGGAGTGTACAGCCCGGTGATACGTTGCCCTTCATGGTCAGCTGTCACGGTGCGGACTCATACGAAGCGGACATCGTTCGCCTGATCTGCGGGGATACGGTTCCGGACGGCCCGGGCGTCAAGGAGGAGGTTCTCGACACGGACCTCGACGACGAATACGAAGGGCGCGAACAGCCCATCTACTCGGGGTCCTACATCCGCGTGCCGGACGATTCACAGCTGAACTTCGACGGAGGGTTCACGCTACAGGCGTACGTTTACCCGACGACGCCCAACGATGGATTACCCCGGCTCGGCCGTTCTTCTCACGAGATTCGCGAGGCCCAAGGGGTGCTTACGAAGTGGGATAGCGAAGCGGGGCAGGGGTACGGTCTCTTCATCGACGACGATGGCCGGTTGGTGTTTCAGGCCGGAAACGGAGACACGACCGAAACGGTGCGAACGGACCAGCCGCTGGAACCCGATGTGTGGTACGTGGTCGGCGTGTCGGTGGACGCGTCCGACGGGTCCGTCTTTCTGTACCAGGAGCCGAAAACGGCGGACCAGCACAAGACGGTCTATCCACACGAGGAACACACGGTCCGGAAGGAGGCGACTGTCGACCCGGAGGCGTTCGTCAACGCCGACGTTCCGTTTCTGGTCGCCGCGAGTGCCAAGCAGACGGACGACGGATCCACCGTAGGCGTGAACTGTTATAACGGAAAGATCAGTCGTCCGCAGGTCACGGCCGAGACCAGGGACTTCGCCGCGATGGGATCGTTGCCTATGGAGATGCCGTCGGATATGGCAGACGCGGTCGTCGGCGCCTGGGACTTCGCCGACGCCATCACGCCCGACGGCGTTCGAAACTACCGACACGTCGAGGACGCCTCCTCGAACGGACTCCACGGCACGGTTGTAAACAACCCGGTTCGTGGTGTCACGGGCCCGAACTGGACCGGTGAAACCCACGAATTCACCGAAAAACCGTCCCAGTATGCGGCCTTACACTTCCACGACGACGCCCTCGCCGACGCGCGGTGGGACGTCGACTTCGAGTGGACCGTTCCGGACGACCTCGAAAGCGGCGTTTACGCGGCCCGGTTGCGTTCCGAGGACGACGAGTGGTATACCACCTTTTTCGTTCGCCCGCCGAAGGGAACGTCAACTGCCGACGTCGTATTCTTGGTCCCGACGATGAGCTATCTGGCGTACGCGAACGACCACATGATGAACGACGACCCGTTCACGGAGCTGGTGAATGGGCATACCCCGATTATGCAGCAGGAGGACGTCTTCCTCACGAACCACCGGGAGTACGGTATCTCTTGCTACGACACCCACACGGACGGCTACGGTTCGTTTTACTCCTCTCGGCTGCGTCCCCTCCTCACCAACCAGCCGAAATACAAGGACTGGCTGGGGGTCCTCCCCAGTTCGACCTGGCAGTTCCCGGCCGACCTCCACCTCGTCGACTGGCTCGAGGAGAAGGAGTACAACTACGACGTCGTCACTGACGAGGACCTCCACCACGAAGGGTACGATCTGCTCGAACCCTACAACGTCGTCATCACGGGGACCCACCCCGAGTACTACAGCGAAAACATGTGGACGGGTCTCGAGGAGTACCAGCAGTCTGGTGGACGCCTCATGTATATGGGTGCGGACGGGTTCTATTGGCAGGCGTCGTACCACCCGGAGAACTCGAAGATCATTGAAATCCGGAAAGGCGACACCGGGATCCGGGGGTACAACGCGCCGTCGGGGGAACTCTGTCTCAGCTTCAACGGCACGAAAGGCGGACTGTGGCGCCAGCGAGGCATGGCCCCACAGAAACTCGTCGGTGTCGGGTTCTCCGCGGAGGGCTTCGACAGGTCGTCGTACTACCGTCGGACCGAGGAGAGTTACGACGAACGGTTCGACTTCATATTCGACGGCGTCGACGACGAGATAATCGGCGACTTCGGCCTCTGTGGGCACGGTGCGGCCGGACTCGAACTCGACCGGTACGACGAGGATCTGGGGACGCCATCACACGCTCACGTGCTCGCCTCCTCGGAGGACCACACGGACAACTACATGATCGTGACGGAGGAGATTCTCTCTACTCCCTCCGTCTTCAGTGGCACTGAACACCCGTACGTTCGGGCGGACTTGGTGTACTTCAAAACCGAAAACGAGGGGGGCGTGTTCTCCACCTCGTCCATCGGCTGGTGTGGCAGCCTCTCGCACAACGACTACGAGAACAACGTCTCACGTATCACCGAAAACGTTCTCGACGCCTTCCTAGAGCGGGAGACATTACCTCGGTGAGAATTCCCGCGGAGCCCGATCGTTCGGACGATAGCATGATCAGGACGCCCCGTCTGTGGTCGCGACGACGTCGGTCGCCCGCGGACGAGGCCGCGTCCCTGGCTCCAAGGCGGCCAAAAATCTAACACGTTCGGTGTTGGATACTCCCTGCGATCATCGGAGGACCTCGGGGTTCTTCCAACGGAACGACCGACGAACACACCGGCTGAAATCACGGAAAACACAATGGTCGACTCTCCACGACGCGGAAGGTATCCGACTGTCCGACGGCCCACTCGAGGGCGCGTCGAAGAACTCGCTACCGAGCTGGGGCTGACGCTCAACGAGGCGGAGCTCGACGACTACGCAACGATGCTCGAGGGGGCACTGACGGACGTCGAACGGGTGATGAAGCTCGACTCGCCTCGCTTCCCGAATCACGAGCGAACGTACACGGACCGTCCATCTGGCTATCGGCCGTCGACGGAGGAGGACCCGCTCAACGTGTGGATCACGAAGTGTCGGGTGGACGGCGCTCAGACCGGGCCGCTGGCGGGCAAGACTGTCGGACTGAAGGACACCATCGCTCTCGCCGGCTACGAAATGACGTGCGGATCCCGCGTTCTCGAAGGGTACGCGCCACGGATCGACGCAACGGTCGTAACGCGTCTCCTCGATGCAGGCGCCACGATAACGGGGAAGTTGAACATGGAGGCGTTCGCGTGGTCGGGGTCAAGCGACATTTCGGATTATGGGACCGTTCCGAACCCCCACGACCAGGCCCGTCTCGCTGGTGGCTCCTCCAGCGGGAGCGCTGCCGCCGTCGCAACCGGCGAATGTGACATCGCCCTCGGTGGGGACCAGGGTGGTTCCATTCGCATTCCCGCCGCGTGGTGTGGGGTCGTCGGCCTGAAGCCGACCACGGGGCTGGTTCCGTACACCGGGATCTTCCCGCTCGACCCGACTATCGACCATGTCGGGCCGCTTACCCGTACCGTCGAGGAGACGGCGGAGGCGATGGAAGCGCTCGCCGGCGAGGACATCCAAAACGGCGTCAAGATGGACGACCGGCAACCACGCGGCGTGACGGGCGAAGCGTACACCGAGGCGATTGACGAGGGCGTCGACGACGTGACCCTCGGTGTCCTCCGGGACGGGTTCGGCTGGGACGCAGCTCATCCCGCCGTAGACGAGGCCGTCGAAGCCACGATAGACGAACTCCGGGCTCGTGGGGTCGAGACGAAGCCGGTCACCGTCGACTACCACTCCGACATCCTCTCGTTGCTCACGCCGCTCGAGATACAGGGCGGATATCGGATGATGACCGAGGCCGGCGTCGGGACACACCACAGTGGCTGGTACTGGAGCGACCTTATCGACGCCTTCGATCAGCTCCGATCGTCACGTGCCGACGAACTCCCGCCGACGGCCAAGCACTCATTGATCGTGGGTGCATATCTGTCGGACACATACGGGATCGAGTTCTACGCGAAAGCGAAAAACGTCGTCCTTAAACTCCGACGGCAGTACGACGCTTGCCTGGAAGCGTGCGACGCACTGGTCATGCCCACCGTTCCCATGTTACCGTTCGAGGACGACGAGTCCCTTGACCGTACCGAACGCGTGGGACGGATCGCGGCGAACCACCGAAATACGGCCCAGTTCGACCACACGCACCATCCTGCGCTGACGGTCCCGTGCGGCACCGTTTCGGGTCTCCCGGTCGGCATCCAGCTCGTCGGCTCTCACTTCGACGAGCGAACGCTCATCAAGGTCGGCGCGGCCGTCGAGCAGGTTGCCGACGCACCCTCGGTCCCCGTCTCGGTTTGACGCCTCCCTATCGGCTCGGCGAATCGGCGCGTCGACTTCGACCACCCTCCGTTCTCCTAGGAAGAATCGCTATTTCGCGGTTTTCGGACCGACCCAATCAACCGCCTACATCCGGATGTGCTCACTAAATACAAATTTTTTTACATCAACTATAAGTCGCTCGTTGTCGATTCTCAGGGCGGAGCTATCGACGAATGTCCAAAAATCTGACTCCTGGGGAGTTGATTCCAGGTCATGGGCCAATCGAGATAAACCAGGGCAGAGACACGCAGGAGGTCACCGTACGGAACCGGGGTGATCGGCCAATTCAGGTCGGCTCCCACTTCCACTTCTTCGAGAGCAACAAAGCGCTCGATTTCGACCGGACGGCAGCGTTCGGGATGCGCCTCGACATCCCGGCCGGCACTGCAGTACGGTTCGAACCGGGCGAGGAAAAGAACGTGGAACTCGTCGATCTGGCCGGGAACAGGAGAGTTGTCGGGTTGAACGACCTGACCAATGGAAGCGTGGACAGCGACGCCGTCAAAGAGCGAGCCCTCCGACGGGCGGAACGCGAGGGGTATCAGGGGGTCTAGCTGTGTCCCGCGAACTCACGAACCGAGAATACAACTCGATGTACGGCCCCACGACGGGGGACAGGTTCCGTCTCGGTGACACAGAACTCATCGCGGAGGTCGAATCCGACTACACGACCTACGGGGACGAAGCCGTCTTTGGCGGAGGAAAGACGATACGCGACGGCCTCGCCCAGGCCCCGGACGTGACCGCCGACGAGGGGGCACTCGACTGGGTCGTGGCAAACGCGACCATTATCGACCCAATACTCGGAGTCGTAAAGGGCGACATCGGCATCAAAGACGGTCGCATCGTCGGCATCGGAAACGCCGGCAATCCGGACACGATGGCGAACGTCGACAAGGACCTCATCATCGGCCCCAGTACGGAACCTCTCGACGTGGCGGGCTCTGTCGTTACGCCCGGTGCCGTCGACATCCACGTCCACTTCTACGGGGCGAACCTCCCCGAGACTGCCATCGCGTCGGGCATCACCACCATGCTTGGCGGCGGGACCGGCGCGGCGACGATGCCCATCTCCACCAGCGGCGCGTGGAACATAGAGAAGATGATGCAAGCGGCCGAGGAGTGGCCGATAAACTTCGGCTTCTGGGGCAAGGGTTCGGTGAGCGACCGCCAGGGCCTTGAGGACCAGATCCGGGGCGGCGCGGCGGGTCTCAAAATTCACGAGGACTGGAGTGCGACGCCGGCGGTTATCGACACCTGTCTAGAGGTCTGTGACGATTACGATGTCCAGTGTATCCTCCATACGGACACCCTGAACGAATCCGGGTTCGTCGATCACACCGCCGAGGCCATCGACGGACGGACGATCCACCTCTATCACATCGAAGGTGCAGGTGGCGGACACGCTCCCGACATCCTGGAGCTGATAGCGGACCCCAACGCCCTTCCGTCGTCGACGAACCCCACCAACCCCTTCACCGTCAATACCTACGACGAGCACCTCGATATGATCATGGTGTGTCACCACCTTGATCCCAACATTCCGGAGGACGTGGCGTTTGCGGAGTCCCGTATCCGAAATGAAACCATCGCGGCCGAGGACGTCCTGCACGACATGGGAGCGATTAGCATGATGGGGACCGATTCGCACGGGATGGGGCGACAGGGCGAACTGATATGCCGAACCTGGCAGGTAGCCGATAGCATGAAGCGCCAGCGCCAGTCGCTACCGGAGGATGAACAGACGGACAACGACAACTTCCGTATCAAACGGTACCTCGCGAAGTATACGATCAACCCGGCAATCACTGCCGGCATCGACGCCCACGTCGGTTCGATCGAATCCGGAAAGCTCGCGGATCTCGTAATCTGGGAGCCGGAATTTTTCGGCATCAAGCCCGACACCATCGTCAAAGGCGGGTTCCCCACCTACAACAGTCAGGGGGAAGGGAACGGTTCCACGCCGTCGGTCGAGCCCAGCAAGTATATGCCGAGCTACGGCGCCCTCGGCAAGGCGAAAAACACCGTGAGCGTTCTGTTCTCCAGCAAAACGGCCGTCGAAAACGGCATTCGGGAGCGGTACGGACTCGACGCCGAAGTGCTCCCGGTCGAGCAGACGCGTAACCTGAGCAAGAGTCACATGGTCCACAACTCGTATCAACCCGACCAGATCGACGTCGATCCCGAGACCATCGAAGTCGAGGTGGACGGCGAACTGATCACCTGCGAACCAGTGGAGGAAGTCCCGCTGGCGCAGCGATACATGCTCTAAGGAGGCGACTACGAATGAACATCACACCGAAGGAGCGGGACCGCCTCGAAGTGTTCATGACCGCCGAACTGGCACGAAAGCGCAAGGAACGGGGTGTGAAGCTGAACCATCCGGAAGCGGTCGCGCTGGTGTTAGACTGGGTGTACGAACGAGCCCGAGACGGCGAGATGGACGTCGCGGAAATCAGCTCCGAGGCGACGACGCTGCTCGAACCGGACGACGTCATGGACGGAATCGACGAAATGATCGACGTCATCGAGGTCGAACCCATCTTTCCGGACGGGACGAAGCTGGTGACGGTTCACGATCCGATACGGGAATCGCCCGAATGAGGCACGGTCACACGACGGCGACCCCGCGCACGCGACACGGCGGTCCGCGGACCATCGGCCTGAGTGTCCCCGGTAGCACCTACTCCGCGACCGGTTCGGCGAGGGTGAGCGCCGCATTCGCGAGTGTGTCGGCCGCCTTGTAGCAGTCATCCGGATTCGTGTACTCCACTTCGGAGTGGCTCTTTCCGTCCTCGCTCACCGAGAACACCATTGCGGTGTCACAGATCGAGGCGAGGTGGGTCGCGTCGTGTCCGGCGCCGCTCACGAGTTGCATGCTGTCGTAGCCGAGGTCGTCAGCAGCAGTCTGGACGGCATCTACGGTCCGTTTGGCGAAGTCCACGCTCGAGGCCTCCATCCGCTCTTCCCACTCCCAGTCCACGCCTTCGCGCTTTGCGGCCGCCTCCGCCTCCTGCAGGACCCGCTCGGCCGCCTCCGCCACCACGTCGTCGTCGGGGTCACGGAACCCCCATGTGAAGGTGACTTCGCCGGGAATGACGTTGATCGAGTTGGGCTTGACGTCGACGTAGCCGGCCGTGCCGACGGTGCTGGGGCCGAGGGTGCCCGGGATACGCCGGATCGCCGTAATGACGTCCGCTGCTGCAACCAGCGCATCGCTCCGGTGATGCATCGGCGTCGACCCGGAGTGGTTCGCCTCCCCCCGGAAGGTGATCGATCCCCACATGAAGGCGACCATTCCGGTTACGACCCCCACGTCCTTGTCGGCCTCGTCGAGGTTGGGGCCCTGCTCGATGTGTAGCTCTAAATAGGAGTCGTACGCTTCCTGTGGTTCGGCGGGTGTCTCGCCCCTGTAACCGATCTCCTCGAGCGCCTCTTCGAGCGTGTTCCCGTCGGCGTCGGTGCTGGCGTACTCCTGTTCGATGTCGTGTGCGCCGGCCCAGACGCCGCTGCCTTGCATGGCGGGCTGGAACCGGGACCCCTCCTCGTTCGTCCAGTTAACGATCTCGACGGGGCGGCGTGTCGCTATGTCCTGTTCGTTCAGCGTCCGGACGAACTCGAGCGCAGCGACGACGCCGAGTGCACCGTCGTAGATGCCGCCGTACGGCTGTGAGTCCAGGTGCGATCCCACCAGCACCGGTTCTGCGTCCGGTTCCGTGCCCGCTCGTCGACCGAACATGTTGCCGAACTCGTCGATTCGTGTGTCTAACCCCTCGGCCTCCAGCTGGTCTAAGAACCAGTCGCGAGCCCGCCGGTCGGCGTCCGACAGCGTCAGCCGGTGTAATCCGCCTCCTTCGGTTCCGCCGATGTCGCTCTGCTTGTCCATCGCCCCCAGGAATCGTTCCCTATCGATTTGCATGTTCGTCACTCCCCGGTGTTTCACCCCCTTCGGGATAAAAACTGCCTCACGTTCGTTTCTCGAATCGGTTTCGTGACATCCTGGCGATAGAAGGAGACCACACGAGGGGTGCGTATCCGGAGACCGGATGTTCGGCTCGCGCCCTGACCGGCCCGATTTAATACGTGTGCGCGAGTACCGAGCGGAGTGGAGCCTTCGAAAGCCACTTGACCACCCATGACTGAACGAGAAATACCGCGTCAACGACCCGTCCATCAGTACCACCAAGAACTCGGTGCGGTGACCGACTCCATCGTGGGCTGGGACCTTCCCCTGTACTACGAGCACAACGAGAAGCGCTGTGACGAGTTTAAACTTCCCGACCACGTGGACGGCCCGGCTGCCATCGGCGTGGAGGTGCTCTCGACGCGGCAGGACGTCGGCCTCCACGACGGGTTGGTGGTCACGCCCATCGAGATCTGGGGCCCGTCCGCTCCCGAATTCGTCCAGCGAGCTTTCACGAACGACATGGCTATCACCTCCGGGCAGGTCCGGTATACGTTGCTGCTCGACGACGACGGGCGATACATGGGGGACGTCATCGTCACGCGGCTGGAGGACGATCGGTACCTCATGCTCACCGCCCCCAGTCAGGTCAGCCGACAGACCGAACGGCTGCGCGACATCGCTGCCGGCGACGTCTGTATCATGGACCAGGACGACGGTTACACCTGTATCGGCGTCTACGGGCCCAAAGCGAAGAAGGTCGTCCAGCCGTTGACGGATGCCGACCTCTCGCGCGATGCGTTCCCGTATTTCACCAGCCAGCAAATCGAGATCGCCGGCGTCCCCGTCATCGCAAACGCCGTCTCGTACGTCGGCGAATTCGGCTGGGAACTGTGGACACGGCCCGGATACGAACCGCACCTCTGGGAGGCGCTCTGGGAGGCCGGACAGGATCACTCCATCCTTCCGTTCGGGTATATTGCGTTGTTCTCGATGGCCGTCGAGAAGGGATTCACTCCGTACGAGACGAACTTGGACCAAACCATCGACATGGTCTCCCCCGCCAACACCCCCTTCGAGGCCAACCTCGGACACGCCATCGACATGGAGACGGACTTCGTCGGGAAAGAGGCCCTCGAACGTGCGATGGACGAGGGAGGCGACCGACGGCTCTGCTGTATCACCCTGGACGCCGATCTGGTTCTTCCGGACCTGCGGGAGTCGGTGTACGCCGGAGGCGACGACGTGGGCGACGTCATCCGGAGCGATTACGGCTATACGACTCAACAGAACATCGTCTACGCGTATCTGCCGAACGAGTTCGTCGAACCCGGGACGAGGGTCGAAGTCGAATCCGACGGAGAACAGTACCCTGCCACCGTCCGCGAGGAACCCCTGTACGATCCGGGCGCCGAGCGAATGATACACGACCCGTAGCTTCCCCTTGACGTTCGAGCTCGGCTGGCCCACGGGAGATGCGCGGTTGGAGCAGTTTTTTGTACTCGCTCGCCAATCTCTCAGGGAGCGATGAGCCACAGAAACGTCCCGAAAGTAGGTATCGGCGGGCCGGTCGGATCCGGCAAGACGCTCTTGCTTCGGCGTCTCGTTCCAATACTCCACGAGGCGGGCTACGAGGTGGGACTAATTGCGAATGATATACTCACCCAGGAGGACGCAAAAGTTCTGAAACGGTCGTTCGAGGGTGAGATCCCCGGCGAACTCGTCGCAGGGGTCGAAACTGGCGCGTGTCCCCACACGGGTATTCGGGAAGATCCGTCGATGAATCTCGCCAAGATCAACGAGTTTATGGAGCGGAACCCGGACTTGGACCTCGTCATCGTTGAAAGCGGCGGCGACAATCTGGCCGCGACCTTCAACCCGGAGTTGGCAGACTACTTCATCTACGTCATCTCGGTCGCCGAAGGGGAGGACATCCCACGAAAGAAGGGTCCGGGGGTGACCGAGGCAGACCTCCTTCTCATCAACAAGACCGACCTCGCCGAGTACGTCGACGTCGACCTGGACGTGATGGAGTCGGACGCCAGTTCCGTTCGGGACGGCGACCCTTTCCTGTTCACCAACTGTAAGACCGGCGAGAACATCGACGCGGTTGCGGAGTACGTCCGAGAGAACGTCCTATTCGAGTAATATGGAACCGCAGCTGCCGCCGTCGTTTCGGTCGTACGCAAACGAGGAGGTCGAGCAACTCGCGGTGGGAACCCCCGGGAAAGACGGCGTGTTCGAAGCGACGTTCACCCGCGATTCCGACGGGGTGACGAACGTCTCCCAGGAGTTCATCAAGCCTCCATTCCACTCGATGCGGGGGCTGCACCACGACGAGCAGCTCGACGACCTGGTGACGCTGTACATCCAGAACCCGAGCGGTGGTGTAACACAGGGGGACCGGTTCCGGATCGACCTCGACGTCCAGACGGACGCGAAAGCCCACGTGACGACCCAAGGTGCGACGAAGACACACCGGATGGAGAAGAACTACGCACGGTCGTGTGTCGACATCTCCGTCGCGGAAGGTGGGTACCTGGAGTACCTTCCAGACCCGACGATACTGTACCGTGACTCCCGGTACCAACAGACGCTCCATCTAACCGTTCGCGACGGTGCGACGGCCGTCGTCTCGGAGATAATCGTCCCCGGGCGCCTGGCCCGTGGCGAGCGGTTCGAGTACGACCGCTACCACTCCGCCGTCCACGCCGAATACATGGGCACGCGGATACTCACGGACACCATCGACCTCGCGCCTGACGAGGACGACCTCCGGCGACAGGGGCTGCTGGGCGAGTACCCCGTCGTCGGATCCCTGTACGTACTCACCGGGAGCGTGGACTCCCACGAGTTGAGTGACGCCGTGTTCGCGCGCTTGGAGGCCCGAACGGGGATCGTCGGGGGCGCGTCTGTCATCTCGAAGGAGAAGGGCGTCGTTGTCCGGGCGCTCGGACACACCGCCGAGGCGGTGGAGGCCGGGATCCACGACGCCTGGGACGCGACGAGAAACGCCCTGTTCGGTGTGAACAAGCCCAAACAACGAAAATACTAGCATGATAGTTGCCGATAGCATCATCGGAAACGTCAACCGGGACGATTCGCTCGCTGACGCCTTCGAAGCGTACGAAGAGGAGGGCAAGATCGAAACCGTCACCGTCGACCCCGCGGACCGAAAGCGGTCGCGGGTGCGGACGACCACCGACGGCGACACCGAGATAGGGATCGTTGTCGACGAGAAGTCCGAACTCGAATCAGGCGACGTCCTCGTCCTGAACGACGACTGCTTGATCGTCGTCGAGTTCGAAACGCGGGAGGCGATGGTGATCGAGTATCCGGAGCCCGAAAGCTTCGACGACGTCGCTTCGGTAGCGAAGCTGGGTCACGTCGTCGGAAACCACCACTGGGACTTACAGATCCGTGACGGTGCCTTCTACGTCCCGCTGTCGAACGCACGGCGGATTATGGAGAGCGTCGTCGCGGACGTGCTTCCGTCCGATGCCGTCATTCGGTACGAACTAATGGACTGTACCGAGTTCACGGACTTATCACACCAGCACCACCACCACGAGGGCGACGAAAATGACCGATGATGGCCAGGCGTTTCTCACGTCGCTGCAGCTCTCAGATTCGTTTTTGCCGGTCGGATCCTACACGAGTTCCTACGGGCTAGAGAGCTTCATTCGGGAGGATGTCGTCGAAACCCCTGCCGAACTCGGTTCGGTACTGGAGGACTACCTCCGGTACCTGGTCGGCCCCTGCGACATGGTCGCGCTGTCGGCGGTGCACGAGGCGAGTGCGGCCCCTGCCCTCGAACGAATCGTCGACGTCGACGTTCGCTACGGCTCTATGCAGCTCGCAAAGGAGTTCCGCGAAAGCTCGCTGAAATCCGGACGACAGCTTCTGGAGTTGATGGTCGAGACGGAGGACATCGATCTGCTCTCGACGTACGAGGCGGCGATCGATTCGGGGGACGCCTCCGGCCACTACCCCATCGTTTTGGGGATCGTCTCTCGGGACAGGGGGCTCACACCACGTCAGACGTGTTTCGTGTACGGACACTCCTTCGTCACCGGGATGTTGGGCGCAGCCCAACGCCTCATCGGCCTCAGTCACACGGACGTCCAGCGACTTCTCGGGGAGTTACAGCCGGCTATTTCGAACGCCTGGGAGGAAAACAGATCGCGGGGAGTGAGCGAAATGCAAACGTTCTCCCCGTTCGTGGAAATCATGGGTATGAAACACGAACGGTCCGAAGTCCGGTTGTTCGTAAGCTGATCTTTTGTCACGGCGCTCCCGGGCGATCGTCGCCCGTTCGAGAAATCCATCCGAGGATTCGTCGGGCCACGGAAAGTTGCCACTCCCGAAGAGGCGTACCCGATCGGTGACTACCGGGAGAACCGGTTGCGGGGTGGTTGGTTCGCGGGGACGGCCCTTGCTGTGCGTTGGGGCGTCCCCGCAGCCGCATTTCAATGTCGATGAACTCTTCGAACGGCCACCGCCAGAGACGACGCTCGCTCCGGCGGGGCGTCGCCACGTACTTTCAGTGGAGGAACCGCCCCATGTTCTGTAAAAAAGGCTGATCACGACGAACAACATCCGACGTGTCGGACCTGTGGTCGTCGAAATGAGCGTCGACTCCGAGAGACGATAGGCCCCGATACAGAACCGCTTGGCGTAGAGGTATCGCGCCTGCTGGGGCGTGTTGATGAACGGCGCGTCAGCGGTGTAGCTGTGAAGCGCCACTCCGTGTTCGTCGAACTTCCCCCTCTTGTACATACAGCCAATCCTGACCGGGAATTCGACGGTCCACCCATCACCGTCGAATTCCGTGGTGGGATCGTGTTCGATCTCACGACTCCATCCCTGGTTGAGTTCGGCCTTGATAGCGTCCCCACCAGATGATCGGAAGGACGTACGCGAAGTTGTACGTGTGTAGGAGTGTGAGACACTTGCCGTCGTAGAAGCCGTTGTCGGGGTAGACCATTTGACATCGAACTCGAAGGTGTTGAGGAGATCGAGAAACTGTGCAAGCACGGCGCTGGTGGTGTCGCTGTCGGTGAGACGGCGCACCACTAGAGTGTATCGTTTGTTGTTCACGCGTGCGTACGTAACCGTACAAGACAGCGTGGAACGACGGCGTTCCACGTGCGGCAGGCGCGTCGTCGAAATCGTAGATCAGCTGGCAGTCATCGACGGCTGTATCTCTGTCGGACTTCGCCAGGAGGGTCGCTGCCGCAGCACCCTTCGCAAGGGCGTGATAGACGGTCGATGCCTTGACGAGCAGATGGATGACGTGAAGAAGCGTCTACTCGGTGTCTGCGGGCTGCTGTTCATCGGTGGAATCTCCGATATGATTCGTGAAGCAGAACCGGCACTTGGTCTGGCTGGTAGGAATCGACGCGCCACAGGAAGGTCACCGAAGCGGACGGCTGTGTACGCGAGGACGAACACGAGGGGACGGTTACGAGCCGCCTTCAGCGCCCCGTAGCGAGCTCGCTGCTTGTCGAGGGGGTCAGACTCCTGTAGGGTCGTGTACGCCTCGACGGCGTCGCGGGCCTGTTCGTCGACGTGTCGGGTTCTTCGAAGAGATTTTGGATGGCCACCGAGAGGTCGGTGTTGCCGCCGTGCCACCCGCCCCGAGCCTTCAGGACGGCCGATCCGCCGGTGGCCGCGCGCGCCAGCCGGACCGCGTACATCGTCGCCTCCGTCCCCGAGGTACAGAAGCGGACGCGTTCGGCCGAGAGAACGTACTCCCGGATTCGCCGGCCCAGTTCCAGGGCTTTCCCGTTTATTGCCCCGTAGTGGAGTCCGGGCTCGGCCTGCTCTCAGGCCGCCGCGACGACGTCGGGATGGGGGTGACCGAGGACGCTCGAGATGTGGTTCATCCAGAAGTCGACGTACTCGTTGCCGTCCGCATCCCGGATGCGTCTCCCGTCGGCGTCCTCGACGCAGATCGGATGTGGCGATGTGTATCTGATGTTGTGCGAGACGCCGCTGGGGAAGATGTCGAGCGCCGATTCGTGGAGCCGTCAGCTCTCGTCGGAACCGTGCGGAAGGTCGTATCCGTTCGTCATACTGGGGTTCTCGTTGTCAAACCTCTCAGGCGTTCGGCCAGCGCTCGATGTAGACCGTCTCATCAGTGTAGAATCGGACCACGTCCTCGGCCTGGGCATGGAGGTCACCGAAGAACGAGTCCTTCTCGCCGCCGAAGTGGAAGAAAGCCATCGGCGCGGCGGTCCCCGCGTTGACCGCGAGGTTGCCCGCTTCGGCCTCGTGCCGGAACCTCTTGGCCTCCGCGCCCCTGCCGGTGAAAAGGCTCGCGGCGTTGCCGTAGTCGCTCGCGTTCATCACGTCCAGAGCCTCGTCGAGGTCGCTGACGGGTGTCAGTCCCACTACCGGGCCGAAGATCTCCTTCTGGGCGATGACCATATCGGTGGTCAAATCACGGAACACGCACGGGCCCAGGAAGTTGCCGTCGTACTCGTCGACCTTGAGATCGCGGCCGTCGTAGACCAGTTCTGCACCCTCGGTGATCGCGGTCTCGATGTCGCTACGAACCTGCTGTTCGTGCTCCGCAGAGATCAGCGGCCCGACGGTCGTCCCCTCGTCGTTGCCGTATCCGACGACCTGCTGGTCGGCCCGCTCGACGACCAGGTCGACGAACTCCTCGTAGACCGACTCCTCGACGGCGACAACGTCGTTGGCTAGACAGCGCTGGCCCGAACACGCCAACGCCGATCCGACCGTCTTCTCGGCGGCGAACTCCAGATCCGCCGACTCGGTGACGATGACGTGGTTCTTCGCGCCGCCCTGGGCCTGGACCCGCTTGCCGGACGCGGCCGCCCGCTCGTAGATGGTTTTTGCGACCGGAGTGGACCCGACGAAAGAGACGCCCTCGATGCCCTCGTGATCGAGGATCGCGTTGACTGTGTCGACGCTGCCGTTGACGAGCTGGACGACACCCTCGGGAATGCCGGCCTCCTCGGTGAGTTCGATCATTCGCTGAGGAACGAGCGGATCTTGCTCGCTGGGCTTGAGGATGAACGAATTCCCAGTCGCGACCGCGTACGGCAGAAACCACATCGGGATCATCCCGGGGAAGTTGAACGGGGTAATGGCCGCGAACACGCCCAGTGGCTGGCGGACCGCCGTCTCGTCGATCTCCGGCGCGGCGTTCTCGACGTGGCCGGCCTGCATCAGCGACGGGATACCCGTCGCCACCTCCACGTTCTCGATGCCGCGCCGAAGTTCGCCCTTCGCTTCCGCGAAGGTCTTGCCCTCCTCGTCGACGAGCATTTCCGCGAGTTCGTCTTGGTGTTCCTCCAGCAGTTGTTTCAGCGTGAACAGCGGCTGGATACGCTCCTCGACGGGGCGGTTACGCCACTCCTCGAAGGCGTCCTGTCCAGCCTCGACGGCCGCGTCGACGTCCTCCTGGGTACTGAACCCGACGTGTGCGATCGTCTCACCTGTCGCGGGGTTGTCGACGGGGATCCCCTCGCCGCTCGGTGTCGTCCACTCGCCGGCGACGTAGTTCTGCACCTCGCCGTATTCGAGTTCGGCTTTCTGTGCCATAGTACGTCCAAATATCACCCCCACAGTTCATAAACGTTCTCAACCTTCCGGACAGTATGCTATAAAACTGGGTATGTCCAGGACGTTGTTCGGATACAACTCTGCCTATCAAACCCTGTCCGGGAAAATCGGATTCAAAGAAAAAATTAATCAACCCCGAACCGAATCCTTTGACGTGTTATGACAGGAGACGACGAACCCCGGCTCAACGAGACCGAACGGATGGACAAAGACTACGTGTTCGGTACGTGGTCCTACCAGAAGGAGAACTGGCCGACGCAAGTCGTCAGTAGCGAGGGCGTCCGGTTCACCGACGCCGCGGGCCACGAGTTTATCGACCTCTCGGGACAGCTTATGTGCTCGAACCTCGGCCACTCGGCGTCGTCCGTGACCGAGGCTATCGCGGAGCAGGCCGAGGAAGGCGCATACTTCGCGCCCGGGTTCGCGACCGAGGTCCGCGCCGAACTCGGCAAGAAGCTCGCGGAGGTGACCCCTGGTGATCTGACGAAGACGTTCTTCTCGACGAGCGGCACCGAGGCCGTCGAGGCCGCGATCAAGATGGCGAAGTTCTATACCGGCAAGGACAAGATCCTCTCGCGGTACCGCTCCTACCACGGGGCCACCTACGGGTCGATCAGCGTCACCGGTGATCCCCGTCGGCTCGCTGCCGAGCCAGGCATCCCCGGGACCATTAAGGCCCCCGATCCCTACGCGTACGGTTCGACGCTGGATCCGATGGAGAGCCTCGAATACATCGACGAGATGCTTATGCTCGAAGGCGATACCGTTGCGGCCGTGCTGGTCGAGCCAATCGTCGGCTCCAACGGTATCCTGGTTCCACCGGATGGGTACCTGCCCCGGCTGAAGGAGATCGCACACGACCACGAGGCTTTGCTCATCTGCGACGAAGTTATGGCCGGCTTCGGTCGGACGGGCGAGTGGTTCGGCTGCGACGTCTTCGACGTCGAACCCGACATTATGACGATGGCAAAGGGACTCACCGGTGCCTACCAGCCCCTAGGTGCGACCATCGTCAACTCCGACATCGCGGAGTACTTCGAGGACAATATGCTGACCCACGGCCACACGTACGCGGGCCACCCCGTTGCGTGTGCGGCCGGTCTCGCCGCTATCGAGACCTACGAGGAGGAGAACCTCATCGAACACGCCAGCGAGGTCGGAGAGTACCTGGGTAACCGGCTCGAGGCGCTGGCAGAGGACCATCCCAGCGTCGGCGACACCCGCGGTGTCGGGCTCTTCCGCGGGATCGAGCTCACCAAACGCGCCGGCGAACGCATTCCGTTCGGCTCTCGCGAGGACAAGGTTTCGACGGGCACCACTGTCGTCGACGAGGTTGCTGCGGCGGCGTACGACCACGGTACCTACGTCGCAAATATGATCAACACGCTCATCATCGCACCCCCGCTGCCCATCACCGAAGACGACATCGACGAGGCCGTTGCAGCGCTGGATGCCGCACTGGAAGTCTCCGACACCGCGATGGAGGCATAGATGGACGCCGTCAGTCCGGGACGTGCCGATTTGGACGAGGTCGATCTGTCGCTCCTGGAGTGCATTGAGGACGACTTCGATGTCAACTTGGACGCGCTCGCGGACGAACTGGATCTGTCGCGGTCGGCGGTCCACTACCGGCTGAACAAGTTGAAAGACAAAGGCGTCGTCACAGGTATCACTGCCGACCTCGACCCCAAGTCGTTCGACCTTGATATGGTCGCGATCACGCAGGTGTCGGTGACGCACGAGGCCGGCTACTCGGAGAACCTCGGAACGCAGTTGGCAGCACTGGAGGGCGTCGAACAGGTGTACTACACGATGGGCGACGTCGACTTCGTTGTGATCTGCCGAGTGCAGGACCGCTCGCAGATGAACGCGGTCATTGAGCGGATCGTCGCTATCGAGGGCGTCAACGAGACGTCGTCGCGGTTTGTGATGGACGAGATCGAGACGAACCCGCAGGTCACGTCGGTGCTGTCCGACGAAATGAAGGCGTCGATACTGGACGGCGATGAGTGACCCCTCTCGGTCGATCCCCCCGGTCCCCGCCTCAACGACCGACCTGTAGACACCGACTCGGAACAGTCCGAGTGTAGCGTCAGTTACCGTATTCGGAGCACCGAGGTACGACCGGGCCTCCGATGGGACCGGCGCGAGTCGTGGTCATTATGGGGTGTGGTTCCGTACGCCTCCGGTATGGCTGGCTACCAGCGACCGACGCACGTCGGGGGCTTGCTGGTCCTCTGACTGGCGGTACCGGGCGTGTTTCCTTGCGCCGTGCCTTCGGCTCGTCGTCGCAATCACCAACTACGAACGGGGGACAACCCGAGACGCGAGATGCTCAAGGGTGAGATAAATTCGATGATATGCTCTCAGTCGTAAGGCTAGAGGGAACCGTTAAACGGTGAAATCACAGGGACCATCGGGTGTGTTGCCCTTCTGATTATAGCGTCCGTTGGAGGATAGACTCCGGAAATTGTTGTTCCCACTCTTTATCATCTTCACGAGCACTCTCGTATACCCGCTGTAGCTCAGGAACAGGGTCCGCATGGTCGTCAACACGGAGATCGTGGGCGAGTTGAGGATTGTCCGGATCGTAGATTTTTAACGCGGCGCTCTGAGCAGTTCCAGCGCGTTTGTCTCCACCAGCGTCTTCACCTGCTTGTAATGCACTCAAAAGGCGCTCTGCGAGCGATTGCGATGAATCAATGGAATCGGTGTATTCCATAACGACGGCCTCGATTACGTGTTCTCCTTCGAGCATATTACCTGCGACGGTGTAGATCTCCTGACTGACAGACCCTGTCTGTGACCCGAACCAGTCGATACACTCGTCGCCCGAGAATGCCGAAGTGTTCCCCCACTTATCTACACCGTGTATCTGTCGAAGACTGGCGTTGTCATCTTTCCGCAGTAGCGTGTCTACTGCGTGGTCGATACTCGCATCATTGTCGAGTAGTCGTACGGTCTTCGGTCCCAGTGGGATGTTAACTATCGACTGTGTGCAGACTACGCCATTTGACGAGAGGAACGGTGCTAGTCCTCCGACCGCCGGGGCCTTGGTTGCGATCGCGGTTCCGTGTCGGGTGCCGTCAGTCATGCAAATGGAATATGTCATAGTTGGATGCGATGGAAGGTCTGCTACCCTCGGGTTAACAATATAACCGACTCATTCGACACGCTACTGTTCGTCGATCCCCCTGCCGACCGCGAGTAGGGGGCCGATTCCCTCCGAGTACCGGGTACGTTAGTGGGGGTAGATATCATCGTCGTAGCCGAGTAAATCGTCGTAGAGGTCAGTTCGCCGATCTCGGGGAATGACGTTCAGGTCGTTCCAGACTTTTTTTGTCCGCGCACTCATAATGTCACAGTCATGTGCGATGAGGATTTCCTCGTCGGATTGGCTTGCAGGTCCAGTAACTTTCTTTCCGGTGGGATCGACGATGAGGCTCCGTCCGAGGAACGGTTGTCCTCTTTCAGTTCCGACTCGGTCGGCACAGGCGAACCAAACCGTGTTCACGTGCGCGTTTGAGACAGCGAGACCGTTCGCTTGGGCGAGTTCGTCTTCAGCCAGACCCGTTCGCTCGTATTCGTTGATCGGCACCCAATTCGTCGGCTCCGCGATGAGGTCGGCGCCTTTCGCGGCTTGGATACGAGACAGTTCTGGGAACCACTGATCATAGCAGATTTGTATGCCGATGCGACCGATCTCCGTGTTGAACACCTTAATCTCGTCTCCCGGTTCAAACCACAGTTTTTCTTCGTTCCAGAGATGCAGTTTTCGATGAGTCCCGATGTATCCGTCCGGCCCGAAAAGTACTGCGGAGTTGTAGAGGTCTACTCCGTCGCGTTCGGCGTAGCCACCGACGATGTATGTGTTGTGAGCTGCCGCCAATTCTTTCCACTGCTGCGCCGTCTCACCGCCCGGGATCGGTTCGGCTAGCGACCGCGCCTCGGAGCGGTCCTCAAAGACGTACCCCGAGTTCGCTAGCTCCGGCAGGACGATAAAATCGCTTCCTTTCTCCGCTGCTTTCTCGATCAGTCGGCAGGACTCTTCTCGGTTCGTCGCAAGCTTTCCGACCTCTGGCTCGAACTGTATGCAGGCGATCGAAACGGGCGACTGGGCAGGTTCGGATCGTTCGTCTTCGGTGCTGCTCGTCTCATTGACGCTGAGTTCGCTTTCACTCATTGTGGCGGTCTCCGGGTGGTGGCATCTCGGACGATCGGTGTGCTTGGACGGAAGTGTAGCCACCGACACGCCTTGATTCCGATTCGAGGGATACGTGTGTCTTTATGCAACGCCCACCACATCTCGTTGCTTCGCATCTTCTGTAATGGATCCCGGAGAACCATTAGTGTGACGAGTGAACGTTCCTGCGATTCCGGGGACAATAATCCCGATGAAGAAGGTTTGGCTAACTATGAGCGGAAGAATCACGTTCCATCACCTCCCGCCGTTACATCATGTCCGACGCGTTGGAACTGCCGCCAATTGAAGTCTGCTGGCTAGATGTATGAGCCACCTACTAAGCATGATCCCTTGGTTTGCTCCGGTAGTGAAGTAGGCCGAGTATCCGACTACGGTGGCTGCCATCGTGGCGACGGATATCACTTGTGGATTCGTTTTTCCCATTATAGTTCGGAGAGGATCGGGAAGACGAAGGCGACGTTAATCAAGCCGAGGAAGAACAGCATCTGAAGTATGGTCAGGGTCCGGGAAAGACTGAACAGTAGACAAAGGAAATTGACCAAGAACGTGAAGTATTTTCCGTGCCGCTCTTAGCACTAACCTAGGTAGACGTTCCAGACCCACGCGAACTGTCGAAGCCAGTTGTTTGTGGTGTCAACGTCGTGTCCAGCAAACGGTGCATAGAACGTTTTGCTCTGTAGGATCGGTACACGGCGCTGGATTTCACGGATATCTCACGCTCCGGCGGAGGTTATAGACGGTGCATTT
>ENA-ORDC01001043-ORDC01001043.1-marine-metagenome-genome-assembly--contig:-NODE-1043-length-22448-cov-9.727951_pt1 | contig 22448 bp, 20 predicted proteins | sample MGYA00237783_ERZ508515 | MGnify/ENA primary metagenome ERZ508515 (study PRJEB26186, sample SAMN06268792) | marine metagenome | isolation source: Eden Landing Ponds, San Francisco, CA, USA | place... | reverse complement strand
AGGATCGCTGGTTTCGTCAAAGCCATGCCCCTCTAGCGTCTCTGGCGGGTAGGACGCGCGTCACGAAACCCCGGCGCTCATTTGCAAAAAGCGGGACGGTGTCGTGGACGCCGTCCCGCTTTTTGCAGGGATTCTGGGAACCTCGGCCGGACTCACAGAGGTTCCTCAACAGCCGGTGGAGTAAGCGCTTAACAAATCCGGCGTATTATATAGAGAAACCGACTGCACTGTCATCCGGGAGTTCCCCTATGGGGCGGCACGAAGGGATTCGCGGCACGACTCACTTGAGGCCGAGCACATCCTGCATGTCGTACAGCCCCGCAGGCTGCTGCATCAGCCACTGGGCAGCCCTGACCGCGCCCTGGGCAAAGGTCATGCGGCTGCTGGCCTTGTGGCTGATCTCGATGCGCTCCCCGAGCCCGGCAAACATCACGGTGTGCTCGCCAACAATGTCCCCGGCACGGATGGTCTCAAAGCCAATGGCGTCACGCGGGCGCTCACCGGTAAAGCCTTCCCGGCCATAGACGGCGCACTGCTGGAGGTCACGGCCGAGGGTGTCGGCCACCACCTCACCCAGCCGCAGCGCGGTCCCCGAGGGGGCGTCCTTCTTGTGGCGATGATGCGCCTCGATGATCTCGACATCGGCGTCATCACCCATTACCCGGGCCGCCGTCTGCAGGATCTGGAGCAGCAGGTTCACCCCCACACTCATGTTGGGCGCAAACACCACGTTCAGGCCTTCGCTTTTCGCCTCAAGCTGCTGCTTCTCGGCATCGCTCAGCCCCGTGGTGCCGATCACCGCCGCCTTGCCGGCATCCCGGCAGATATCCAGGTGCTGCAGGGTCAGATCCGGGAAGGTGAAATCGATCACCAGATCGAAATCGTCCGTCACCTCCGCGAGGCTGCCGGCCAGCATCACGCCATTGCGGCCGACGCCGGCCACTTCACCGGCATCGGAACCGACCAGCGAGCTCTCCGGATGAACGGTTGCCGCACCCAGGGAGACTCCCTCGGTCAGCGTCACCGCCTCAACCAGTGTTTTGCCCATACGACCGGCAGCGCCGGCGACCGCAATCCGCGTCATACTGTTTCCCCATGCGTATCCACTGTACCGGGTGCGCTAGAACTTCATATCCTCGAAGAAGTTCTTCACGCCCTCAAACCAGGAACTCTTGCGCGGCCCATGCTGTTTGCCGTCACTGTCCTCCTGCAGGGTCTGGTCGAACTCACGCAGCAGCTCCTTCTGCTTCTTGGTGAGATTGACCGGTGTTTCCACCATCACCCGGCACAGGAGGTCACCCGGTGACCCGCCACGCACGGGCGTCACACCCTTGCCGCGCAGGCGGAACAGCTTGCCGCTCTGGGTTTCCGCCGGGATCTTGAGCTTGACCCGCCCATCCAGCGTCGGCACCTCGAGCTCGCCCCCGAGCGCCGCATCCGTGATGCTGATGGGCACGTCGCAGTGCAGGTTACGACCGTCCCGGTCAAAGATGGGATGTTCCTTGACCGCGATCTGCACATAGAGATCCCCCGGCGCGGCGCCGTGCATGCCCGGCTCGCCTTCGCCGGAAAGGCGAATCCGATCACCGGTGTCCACGCCCGGCGGCACCTTGACCGAAAGGGTCTTCTCTTCCTCGACGAACCCTTCGCCACGGCAGGCCTTGCAGGGGTTCTTCACGATCTGGCCGGCGCCCCGACAGTTGGGGCACGTCTGCTGCACCGAGAAGAAGCCCTGCTGCATGCGCACCTGCCCCATACCGCGACAGGTCCCGCAGGTCTCCGGCCGCGTGCCCGGCTCGGCGCCGCTGCCGTTACAGCTGCTGCATTCGGTGGCACTGGGGATCTCGATCTTGACGTTCTTGCCGCGCACGGCGTCCTCGAGGTCCAGCTCCAGCGTGTAACGCAGGTCGGCACCCCGGCCACTGCGGCCCCGGCCGCCGCCGAAGATGTCACCAAAGACATCCCCGAAGATGTCGGAGAAGCTGGCGCCACCACCGCCGAAGCCACCGCCGCCACCGGCGGAGCCATCAACGCCGGCATGACCGAACTGGTCATAGGCGGCCTTCTTCTCGGGGTCACTCAGGACTTCATAGGCCTCGCTGGCCTCTTTGAAGCGCGCTTCGGCGTCTTCGTCATCCGGATTGCGGTCCGGATGATACTTCATTGCCAGCTTCCGGTATGCCTTCTTGATCTCCTTGTCATCAGCGCCCTGGGAGACGCCAAGGATCTCGTAATAGTCGCGTTTGGCCATGACAGTCTGTCAACCGTAATTCGAATGTTCACAACAACGACGAACGCGGGAGAAAGCTCCCGCGTTCGCCGATCAAAGGGTGTGGATGATGCCAGCGGTTTTACCGCTTGTCATTGTCGTCGACTTCCTCGAACTCGGCGTCAACTGCATCATCACCACCGCCCTGGTCCTGGCTGCCTTCAGCCTCGGCACCGCCTTCTTCACCCTGCTGGGAGTACATCTTCTGCGCCAGGCTGGAGGAGGCTTCGGTCAGGGCCTGGGTCTTGGCCTCGATCTGCTCCTTGTCGTCGCCCTTCATCGCCTCTTCCAGTTCGGAGATGGCGTTCTCGATGGCGGTCTTCTCCTCCTCGGTCGCCTGATCGCCGGCTTCCTCCAGGCTCTTGCGAACCGCATGGATCATGCTGTCGCCCTGGTTGCGTGCCTGGACCAGCTCCTCGAACTTCTCGTCTTCCTGAGCGTTCTGCTCAGCATCCTTGACCATCTGATCGACTTCATCTTCGGTCAGGCCGGAAGACGCCTTGATCTCAATGGACTGCTCCTTGCCGGTCGCCTTGTCCTTCGCAGAGACGTTCAGGATACCGTTGGCATCGATGTCGAACGTTACTTCGATCTGCGGTGTACCGCGCGGTGCCGGCGGGATGTCCGCCAGGTCGAAGCGACCGAGGGACTTGTTCTGGGCCGCCTGCTTGCGCTCGCCCTGGACCACGTGAATGGTTACCGCGGTCTGGTTGTCCTCGGCGGTCGAGAAGGTCTGCGACTTCTTGGTCGGGATCGTGGTGTTCTTCTCGATCACCGGTGTGGCAACGCCGCCCATGGTCTCGATACCCAGGGTCAGCGGTGTCACGTCCAGCAGCAGCACATCCTTCACATCGCCGGAGAGCACAGAGCCCTGCAGGGCCGCACCCATGGCGACAGCTTCGTCCGGGTTGACGTCCTTGCGCGGATCGGCGCCAAAGAACTCTTTGACCGCTTCCTGCACCTTGGGCATCCGTGTCTGACCGCCGACCAGAATGACCTCGTCGATGTCGCCAACCTTGACGCCGGCATCGTTGATGCAGGTCTTGCACGGATCGATGCTGCGCTTGACCAGATCCTCGACCAGCGACTCCAGCTTGGCACGGGTCACCTTCACGTTCAGGTGCTTGGGCCCGTTCTGGTCCGCCGTGATGTACGGCAGGTTCACGTCAGTCTGCTGCGCGCTGGAGAGCTCGACCTTGGCCTTCTCGGCAGCTTCCTTCAGACGCTGCATGGCCAGGGAATCACCGCGCAGGTCAATGCCCTGCTCTTTCTTGAACTGGTCAGCCAGGTATTCGATGAGCGCCAGGTCGAAGTCTTCACCACCCAGGAAGGTGTCACCGCTGGTGGCCAGCACTTCGAACTGCTTCTCGCCGTCGACATCCGCAATCTCGATGATGGAAATGTCGAAGGTACCGCCGCCCAGGTCATACACCGCCACGGTGCGGTCCTTGCCCTTCTTGTCCAGGCCATAGGCCAGAGCGGCCGCGGTCGGCTCGTTGATGATCCGCTTCACGTCCAGCCCGGCGATACGACCTGCGTCCTTGGTAGCCTGACGCTGGTTGTCGTTGAAGTAGGCCGGAACGGTAACCACCGCTTCAGTGACCGTTTCACCGAGATAGTCCTCAGCGGTGCGCTTCATCTTCTTGAGCACCTCGGCGGACACCTGCGGGGGCGCCATCTTCTCGCCGTTCACTTCCACCCAGGCATCGCCGTTGTCGTTCTTGACGATGTCGTAGGGCACCATCTTGATGTCCTTCTGAACGACATCGTCGTCATAGGCACGGCCGATGAGACGCTTGATGGCATACAGCGTGTTTTTCGGATTGGTCACCGCCTGGCGCTTGGCTGCAGCACCTACAAGGGTTTCACCTTCGTCGGTGTAAGCCACGATGGAGGGCGTAGTGCGATCACCCTCTGCGTTTTCAATCACCTTGACCCCGTCACCATCCGGGATGGCCACGCAGGAGTTCGTGGTGCCCAGGTCAATGCCGATAATCTTACCCATGGATATCACTCCAGTTTTCTGATCGTTGAATTCAAATCCGGTATCCGGTTGCCGTTACTGCCTTTATTGGGCTTAACGGCTCAATTTCAAGCCTGCTCGTCGACGTTTCCACCTCCGGAATCGTCAGCCTTGGCCACCATGACCATTGCCGGGCGCACAACACGCTCGTGCAGGAGGTACCCCTTCTGCATCACCGCAATCACGGTGTTCGGCTCCGCCTCATTGCTCGGGACCATGGACATGGCTTCGTGCTTCTGCGGGTCGAAGGGCTCACCCACCGGGTTGATCTGCTCGACGTTGAACTTGGACAGCGCACCGATGAACATATCGAGCGTCATGTCCACGCCTTCCTTGATGCGGCTGACGACCTCCTCGTTCTGAACCTCCTGGTTCTGGGCGCTCTCGACCGCCTTCTCCAGGCTGTCGACCACCGGCAGAAGCTCCTTCACAAACTTCTCGGTGCCGAACTTGTGCGCCTTTTCCACATCAATCTCGGCACGCCGGCGGATGTTCTGCATCTCCGCCTTCGCGCGCAGCACTTCTTCCTTCTGCTCCTCGAGCTGTTCACGCAGCTGAGCCACCTCGCCATCCCCGCTGCCGGCGGACGCAGCGTCTTCGCCCGCTCCGGTTGCCGGCTCCGCTTCTTCCGCGCCGGCGCCCTGCTCGGCCTCGTTCACGGATTCATCCTTACGGGTTTCGTCATCACTCATGATCGACCTCATTGCTCGGTATCGAATTCTCTGGCCCGCTTGGGGACGTCTGCCGGGCGATATGGGGCTGCTGCAGCGGGTTTCAACCACCCCCGCGCATTTTATTCCACCCATGCGCCCTCCCAGCCCCTTGAAACCCCGCCCAACTCACTGTACAAATATCCACATACTGTATATGGATACACATCAGGAGTCGCTCATGCTCACGCACCTGACCGTTGCCAACTACGCCGTTGCGGAGAAAGTGGAACTGACCATCCGGGAAGGGATGACCACGCTCACCGGCGAGACCGGTGCCGGCAAGTCCATCGTCATGGATGCCCTGAGCCTGGTCACCGGGGCCCGGGCGGATGCGGGCGCCGTGCGTGAGGGCGCGGACCGGGCCGACCTGAGCGCGGTGTTCGACCTCTCCCGCACCCCGGAGGCCCAGCAGTGGCTGGAGGAACGGGAACTGGACCAGGAGAATGACTGTGTGCTCAGGCGCGTGATCCGGCGTGATGGGCGCTCCCGCGGCTACATCAACGGCCAGCCCTGCACACTCACGGACCTGAAGACCCTGGGCAGCATGCTCATGGACATCCACAGCCAGCACCAGCATCAATCCCTGCTCAAGCGCGAGACGCATCATCGGCTGGTGGACGAATTCGGTGGCAACGGCGAACTTGCCGAACAGGTACGCGCCGCATTCCGGGAATGGCGCGAACTCAACCGCAAGCTGGAGCAGGCCAGCAACCAGCGGGATGAGCGCAACGCCCGCACGAAACTGCTGCGCTACCAGGTGGAGGAACTCGACCGGCTGGCCCTGGGCGCGGAGGAGCTGGAACAGCTCGAGGCGGAACAGAAGCAGCTGGCCAATGGTGAAAGCATTCTTGAGCAGTGCCACGAGGCTGCCCAGTGCTGCAGTGAGGGTGAACCGGCGGCGGTCAGCATGCTGGAGCACGCACGCCAGAGACTGGAGCGGCTGCCGATCGAGGTTCCCCAGCTCGCGGAAACCTGCCAGATGCTCGAAGAGGCCCGCATCCAGGCCGAGGAGGCCGGGGACAACCTGCGGCGCTTCATCGACGACTATGACTGCGACCCTCAGCGCCTGAAGGAGGTGGAAGAACGCCTGAGCTGGATCTACCAGATCGCGCGCAAGCACCAGATCCAGCCCCAGGAAATCCGCGAACACCAGGCCTCACTGCGCGCCGAGCTGGATGAGCTCGAGAATGGCTCCGAAAGCCTGGAGCAGCTGCAGGAACGGATGGAAGCGGCCCGCACGGAATGGAACCGGCTTGCGGACGAACTCAGCAGTGCCCGAAGGCAAGCCGCCGAACGCCTCGACGCGGGCGTCGGCGAGGAACTGCGCCGGCTGAGCATGCCGGACATCCAGTTCCAGACCCATTTCTCTGCCCCATCCGGAGACGGCCAGCCCGCTGCCTCCGGGCACGAGGAAATGGAGTTCCTGGTCAGCACCAATGCAGGCCAGAGTGCCCGCCCGCTCGGGAAAGTAGCATCCGGCGGCGAACTCTCCCGCATCAGCCTCGCCATCCAGGTGGTCGTGGCCCAGACCTCAACGATCCCAACGCTTGTCTTCGACGAAGTGGACGTGGGCATTGGCGGTGGCGTCGCGGAAGTGGTCGGGCGGCTGCTGCGCCAGCTTGGTGAAAGCGGCCAGATCCTGTGCGTGACCCACCTGCCCCAGGTTGCCAGCCAGGCTCACCAGCACATGACCGTGAGCAAATTCACCGAGGACGAACAGACCTATTCAACAGTGGAAAACCTGGATTCCGAGGAACGGATCCGGGAGGTGGCCAGGATGCTCGGTGGCGTGGATCTCACGGAGCAGACCATGGCCCACGCCAGCGAGATGGTCCAGAAGGGGCAGGCGACCCATCACTGAATGACGACTGTAGGAGCCTGCCTTGCAGGCGATCCAGTTCATCGCGAGCAAGGCTCGCTCCTACGGCAGCCGCGTGATGATTATTTCGGCTTCACGTAGAGGATCATGCTGTGATCCACCAGATCGAAGCCATGCTCCTCGGCGATGCGGCGCTGACGGTCCTCGATAACCTCGTCATAGAACTCGATCACCCGCCCCGTCTGGGTGCACACCATGTGGTCATGATGCTCTTCCCCGGCCAGCTCGAATACCGCATGACCGCCTTCGAAATTGTGGCGAAGCACCAGGCCCGCCGCTTCGAACTGGGTCAGCACCCGGTAAACAGTGGCCAGCCCCACGTCATCACCCGATTCCAGGAGTTTCTTGTACACATCCTCGGCACTGAGGTGGTGATCGCCTTCCGCATCCTCCGCGGCTTCCGCGCTTTCCAGGATGCTGAGAATCTTCACACGCGGCAGCGTAACCTTGAGGCCTGCCTTGCGCAGCTCGACGTTTTCTGGTGCCATGCTGAACCTAACCGTTGGTGATGGAGTGGGCTTTCGTTACCATGTGCGCTCATCTTCAGGCGGGCAGCGCGCCTCGGAGCGGCACTCAAGATAGAGGATTTCCTTCCACGATGCAAAAGGCTTCCATTCCCGCCTGCCTGGCTGCGGTCACCCTGACGCTCAGCCTTGCGGCATGCAGTTTTCCGGGTGTTTACCGGATCGACGTTCAACAGGGTAACATTATCGATCAGGAAGATCTCGGCGAGCTCAATCCGACCATGACACGGGCCGACGTGCACGAGCTTTTGGGCACCCCCATAACCGTGAGCAGCTTCAACCCGGACCGCGAACACTACCTGTACACCTTCCAGGAGGACGGTGGAGACATCCGCAAGCAGCGTGTCACCATCATCTACGAGGAAGGCCAGTACCTCCGGCATGAAGCGAAACTACTGGAGGAGACCCCGGCCAACTGAGCCGACGGTCAGCGCCGCGTACCGGCCCTCTTTGCCCGTGCCTCCTTGGGATCAATCTCAAGGGGGCGGTAGATCTCCACCCGGTCCCCCTCACGCAGACGATACAGCCCGGGCTCCGCAATCACCTGGCTGAACACGCCCACGCTCTGGTGCTCCAGATCGATCCCGGGGAAAAGACCCTCGATTCCGGACTCACGAATGGCATCAAGCGCCGTACTCCCCTCAGGAAGGCTGAGCGCAATCAGACGCTGGATGTCCGGGCGCGCATAGGCCACTTCCACACGGATCATTGCCCCTCGACCTCATGGAGTGCCCGCGCTCTTCTGCAGAACGCATCGACCATGGTATTGGCAGCCTGGGCAAACACGCCGCTGAAAGCCATCTGTGCCAACCCATTCTGAACCGCAAACTCCAGGCTGAGCGTTACCCTGCAGGCATCCGCCCGCAGCGCACGGAACTGCCAGAGCCCCTGCAGATGTTCGAAGGGGCCATCCACCAGCTCCATACGGATCGATTCCGCAGGCATCAGGTGATTGCGTGTGGTGAAGCGCTGTTTCAGGCCGCCACGCTCCACATCCAGCGATGCCACCAGCTGATCCCCACCCTGTTCATGCAGTACCGCGCCGCCACACCATGGAAGAAACTCCGGGTAACGCTCCACGTCACTGACCAGGTGGAACATCTCTTCCGCGGAATGATGCACCAGTGCACTGCGCTCGATCTGTCGGGTCATTGAATGTTTACCCCGTGAGGTTCCTCTTCTATGGGCATCACCGGCCGCTCCAGACCACCACCGCCACATACGGCAGTGCCGGCCAGCCTGCAGAAACCCGCTCTGTACTCAACCACCGTAACAACCACAGCGACCACCACGGCCAGCGGCACCAGCCATGCCATCAGCCAGCGCCACAGTCGGTATCCCCGGCCCCTTACACCCAGAAAGGCCAGAAGCTGGCGCGGCGGCAACTGCCAGCCTGCGAGCCTGACCAATGCCAGCACCGACACGGGTACCAGCACAAGTATGACGACAAGCTCCATCAACGCCCAGACATCCACCCCCCCTGCCCAGGTGAACCCGAACAGAGCCAGGGCCGCCGCGGCACCCGCCGGCAGCATGGCGATGATTCCGGCCACCACCCGGTTACCACCCAGGGTTTCCGTGACACGGGCCACCACCACCTCCAGCGTGAACAGAGCCGAGGTCCAGACCAGCAGCACCATGACCAGATAGAACAGACTGCCTGCAAGCTGCCCCCCGGCCATGGCCTCAAACACCTGCGGCAGCGACACGAACACCAGCTCAAAACCAGATGTAAGCGGCACCTGCTCCGCCAGCACCAGAGCCGTAACCGCCAGCCCAAGCACCAGAGTCACCACCAGGTCCACCACCGCCACCCCGAGCGCAGAGAGCGGCATGGAGGCATTCCCCGGCATGTAGCTGCCCAGGGTCATAAGCACACCGACCCCGACGGCCAGCGAATAGACTGCGAGCTGGATGGCAAGCGCCGCGCCATACCACCCGAGATCCTCCCAGCGAGGCCAGAACAGGGACCAGGCCGCCTCCTGGCCCTTGCCCGAGGACAGGGCCACCACCATCATGATCACAAGCAACACACCCAGCAACGGAATGACCGTGCGCAGCGAGCGCTGAACCCCCCGGCCCAGATTACGCAGGGCCACCGCCAGTACCAGCCCGACAAAAACCACCTGCCACAGAGCAACCTGCTGCATATCGCCGGCAAAATCCGTGAACAGGGCTGTGGCGGAGGCCTCACTGGCGCCCCTCAGCTCTCCCAGCGCAGCCCGGAAAAGCCAGGCCAGGGACACACCCCCAAGCACCGAGTAGAGACCAAACAGCAGTAACGCGGCCAACAGCATACCGCGACCGGCCCATGGCAGACTCCGCGAGTGCAGCCCGGCCCCTTCGGCTGCCGCCTGCAGGGAGTGATCCGGACCCTGCCGGTAACGCCGAGCCATTGCCAGCTCTGTCATCACCACGGGGACCCCGGCAAACATCAGCGCCAGACCGTAGACCAGCAGGAAGGCGCCGCCGCCGTGCGCCACCACAGCCGGCGGCACCAGCCAGAGATTGCCGGCACCGAGCACGACCGCGGCCAGCGCCAGCGCGAAGGTCCAGCGGCTGCCCCAGGCAGTGACCGGCGCTCCCGGGTTGGAATGCATGAACAGGCTCCCGATCGGATGAAGGCGGATTATAGCCCAGTGTAGCCGCCTTATTCAGCCGCGACTCCGCAGACTTTGCCCAGAGGCAGGCCCTATGGGCTACAATACGCCGTTTGCAGAAACACCCACTCCGCCAGGCCGGATGATTCCCATGGCTCAGAAAAAAAAGCCCGCCAAGGGCGGCAGCACCATCGCGCTCAACAAGAAGGCGCGGCACGAATTCCACATCGAACAGAAGTTCGAGGCGGGCCTCCAGCTCCACGGCTGGGAGGTCAAGGCCCTACGTGCGGGCAAGGCCCAGATCACCGATGCCTATGTCCTGCTCAAGGACGAGGAGGCATGGCTGCTGGGCGCTCACTTTCCGCCTCTGCCGTCTGTATCCACCCACATCACCCCGGATCCGACGCGCACGCGCAAACTGCTCCTCCACCGGCGCGAGCTGGCCACACTGCTCGGCAAAACCCAGCAGACGGGCCACACCTGCGTGCCACTGGCACTGTACTGGAAGAAGAACCTAGTCAAGTGCGAGATCGCACTGGTCAAGGGCAAGAGACAGTATGATAAGCGCCACACCGAGAAGGAGCGTGACTGGAACCGCCAGAAACAGCGCATTCTCCGGGATACGCTGCGCTGATCAGTAAATGATCATTTGAACTGCTTCCGCACCGCAGTATACTGGCCGACCATCACCCCAACATGACTGCAACCAGGGAGGGATCATGTCTGCCCAACGCACAGCCATGTCCTCGGTCGATACCGCCTGGTTGCGGATGGAGTCGCCTGAAAGTCCGATGATGATCGGTGCCGTGCTCGTATTCGACGAGCCCATCGATATCAGGGCGTTCCGCAACCTGCTTGAAGAACGATTCCTGCGCTTTGAGCGCTTCCGCCAGCGGGTGGTCTGCCAGAATGACCGCTGTTACTGGGAAGAGGATCCGTGGTTCGATCTCGACAACCACTTCCACATCACCGCCCTTCCCGGCAACGCTGACCAGGCTGCGCTGCAGCAGCTGGCCAGCGACCTCAACAGCACGCCACTGGACTTCAACCACCCGCTCTGGCAGATCCATTACGTCGATAACTACCAGAGGGGCTGCGCGCTGATCGTACGCATCCACCACTGCATCGCGGACGGCATTTCGCTGGTGCGGGTCCTGCTCTCGCTGACCGATGAGCAGGACGATACCGGCAGCAGCCGGAAGAGCGCCAAGCACCGCAAACGGGCACGGAACGATTCACCGGAATGGCGCCAGACACTGTTCCGGGCACGCCGCAATCTGCGCCTTGCCCGCTGGCAGGCCCGACAGACCTGGCGCACCATGCGCGAGGACCCCGCCTACCTGGTGCGCCTGGGGCGGGAATGCCTGTTCGTGGGGCGGGACCTGTTCAAGGTGGCCTTCAGCCCACCGGACCCTCCCACAGGACTCAAGGGCCCCCAGTGCGGACGCAAGCAGGTCGCCTGGTCCGAGCCGCTGGATCTGGGAGAGGTGAAGGCCTCCGCCAGGGCCCTTAACGGCACGGTCAACGATGTGCTGCTTGCCGCCGCCACCGGCGCGGTCCAGGCGCACATCCAGCAGAGCGCCACACCTCTGCCCGAGGCCGGCATCCACGTGGCTGTGCCCTTCAACCTGCGACCACTGGACCAGCCCATTACCCGCCTTGGCAACCAGTTCGGTCTGGTGCTCGTGCCGTTGCCGGTACAGACCCTTTGCCCCAGGGAACGCTTCGAGACGGTCCAGCGCCACATGGATGACATCAAACGCTCCTACCAGGCCCAGGTCTCCTACGGGCTTCTGGACATACTCGGGCGTGGCCCGGACCTGATGGAGCGCCGGGCCCTGGAGCTTCTCAGCCGCCGCGCCTCCGCCGTGCTGACCAACGTGCCCGGCCCGGACCAGCCACTGCACCTGTGCGGCTGCCGCCTGCGTACCCCCATGTTCTGGGTTCCCCAGACCGGCGATGTGGGCATCGGCCTGAGCATCTTCAGCTACGCCGGGCAGGTGCAGTTTGGCGTGATCAGCGATCGCCAGCTGATGGACTCGCCGGAACGCCTGGCTACGGCCTTCGCGGATTCCTTCCACCAGCTCCGCGATCTGGCGCTGGAAAACAGGATTCCCCTTGAGTCCACACTGGGCCGCCCCTATACTGAAAGGTACGGGGACGATCCGGATTCGACGCCGGTGACAAAACCCGAGGTGCATGCCGAGACGGCAGCGAGTCTCGAAAAATCAAAGCTGCTTTAAAATAGTCGCAAACGACGACAACTACGCACTCGCGGCGTAAAAACCGCTAGTGCCTGCCTGACCGGGGTGCCTGTCCCCCGCGTATCACAGGCAGTCATATCAGATAGGATCGCCGTTGCGTGACGCTTGCAGCGTAACGGTTAAACTCTGGTAAGCTCGCCCCTTGCACCCTGACCTTCGGGTCGCTTGGGGTTAAAAGAATAGAAGGAACCTAAGCATGTAGAGCCAAGGGCGGAGTACCGGCGGACGCGGGTTCAACTCCCGCCGTCTCCACCAAAAACCAGTTTCAGGAGATCCACCGAAGTCTACTGAAGCGCCGCAAAGCCCCGGAAACGGGGCTTTTTTATGTCCAGAGCATTCACTGAGATCCATTGAGGTCCACGCTCAGGTGTGGGTAAGATCGTGGGTAACACAGCGATCGCATCCCGGTTTTACCCACAAATGGATCCTCTATGTCTCGCCAGCTCAACAAGCTCACCGCCAGCCAGGTTAAAAACGCCAAGTGTGACGGAAAGATACGCAAGCTCGCTGACGGGGGAGGGCTAACGCTCGTAGTCAAAGGCGACGCCAAATACTGGTGGCTGAGATACCGATTTGGGGGTAACGAGCGCACCCTTTCACTGGGCAGCTACCCAGAAGTGGGCCTTGCTGACGCCCGAGAGGAACGCGACTCAGCGAAGAAACTGCTTGCCCAAGGGATAGACCCCAGCGCCAACCGCCAACTTCAGACCGAACAACGAAAAGAAGATAGCGAGAACACCTTTAGCGTTGTAGCTAAGGAGTGGTACAACAAGAAACACGCCCCGGAAGTCTCCGAGTCCCATGCAGTGCGCAGTTGGCGTAAGCTGGAGCTTTACACTTTTCCTAGTCTCTCCACGCGCCCCATAAACGAAATCCAGCCGCCCGAAATCCGTGAAATCCTGGACAAGATCGTCAAGCGCGGCCACCTTGAAACTGCCCACCGCGTCAAGAACGTTGTCAGCCTGGTCTTCCGTTATGCTGTCGCAACCCACAAAGCCAAGTTCGATGTAACACGCGACCTGACTGGCTACCTTCCCTCCGCCAAGGTGAAACATCAACCCTCACTTACTACACCCAGCGAGGTGGCAAAGCTACTCAAAGACATTGACGCGTACCAGGGTATGTTCGCCGCCAGCAGGGCCTTCAAGTTATCGCCGTTAGTCTTTACCCGTCCGGGCGACATCCGCTATATGCAATGGAATCACATCAACTTTGAGCGCGCTCAGTGGGAGATACCCAAGACGAAGAATGGACTGCCTCTAATCGTTCCGCTCTCCACGCAAGCTCTGGAAGTTCTGGAAGGTATTCAACCGATCACGCAGCACCGCAGCGCCTACGTTTTCCCCAACGCCAGAGATGCCAAGCGCCCCATGAGCAACGCCGCCATCAAGGCGGCACTCGATCGCATGGGGTATGGCGGACGTTTCACAGCGCACGGATTCCGGGCTATGGCCAGAACTCTACTGCAAGAAGAACTCCACTACCCCGTGCACTTGATAGAGATGCAGCTCGGTCACCGGGTAGCCGACATGCATGGACGAGCCTATAACCGGACAGAATTTCTGACCGAGAGACGGGAAATGATGCAGACGTGGGCAGATTATCTGGATAATTTAAAATATCACGGCCAGGAATTTATCCATCAGTAATCAACCAAGATCCAGCGTTCCCGCTCAAACCTCCAGAAGGCAATCTGAGATCTCCTACTCTAAATCTTTATCAGACTCCCAAATCCAATGTGCTACCAGCTCGGACTTTCGAAGCCCATGAGCATCGGCGACTTTTTCCAACTTTTCCCTCGTCTCCGGAAGAAGATAGATATTAGTTTGTATTTTTTGTCTTGTATTATTACTCCATTTTTTCTTAATATCATTAATTATTCTTAATTTTGAGGTTAAACCAATATCCGCAACATCATACAGCAAAACAGCGGAATAATAGCACTGCGCATCTTCGGCTGGATTATCAAATCCAGGATTCATAGCCAAAGCGCGCTGATAATGGATGCTTCCCTGAAACTCAAGAATAGTTCTTTCCCAAAAAAAAGACCAAAAACCTTTCTCTTTACTTTTCTTGTAGTCGAGAGCTTTATTTATCTGTTTATTCTGATACCAAGCATCCCTAATTTGAGCCTCTAACTGCCCTTTAACTCCTCGAAAACCGGAAATTGAGTCCATCCAAAGAATCATTTTGTCTTTGGGATTTATGTAACCAATATCCAGAAGCGGAACAAAGTAACCCAGAACCTGGTTCCAATAAACAAAAGCCCAAGAAAAAAACCTCTGATCGTCATTTGAGACCCAAGAGAATACATCACTTGGCGCAGACTCACGGATACACCCAGAGTGATCCACACTTTTATCGAACTTTGACATGTAGTTCGTACGGGATTCTTTGAACCGTTCACTAAATCCGGGGGTATATAGGTACTCATCCATTTTTAGCGCATCAGCCATTCTCTGTGGCTCGACCTCATACCCTTCAAGAATAAGCTGCCAAAAAACCCAGAGCCGCTTTCGATAGCCAAGACCTATGGGCTCCTTCCCATCCTTAAACGCCTTCGTTACAGCCACATCCAACCCTCGCCGTCATTATACCTGACAAAGCTAACTAATAGCATCCTAATTACACTACCGTAAGCCCTCACACTATCTAATTTCTATTCATTCTCTATCCCGCTTCTATGCTTTCTCTACACACTCTCTATACAGGATCTATACGCTCTCTATAACGACTATTTTTGAGTTTTTCGCCTTATAGCCCTGCCATATCGGGCCTTCCGGTCCGGTGTTTGAAACAATAGCAGTGCAGTTCTCAATCACAAGTCGTCCCTAACAAGTTTTCTCAGAAGAGATCCAGCAACAAGTTTCTGTTCAGCTCGCATTGCCTAGATCCTGCATCGAGTTTTCATCCGAAACAGACCTCCCCGATCCCATGACCGGAATAACCATAGGAGACCGTCATGAGGATCATCAGATTACGCGACGTCATGGAGCTCACCGGCCTGGCGCGCTCTACCATCTATAAACAGGTCGACGCAGGCACCTTCCCGCAGCCCGTTCCCCTTGGCGGGCGCTCGGTTGGCTGGGTGGAACAGGAAGTTGAAGACTGGGTCCTCGCCCGCATCGAGGAGCGAGACGCAGCCCTGAACACCCCAGCAACCCCACTCCACTCAACCGGCTGATTCACAGCCCCTTCTAACTCGTCTCCGTTACGGAGACCCGATCAACACCGTGTGACGACCACCATCGCGGGCCTTCCCGCACCCCTGCCGTGCGCCTACCACGAGCGGCTGCACCCGCATTTCCGTCACACCTGCGCCCAACTATTGCCATGGGAGTTGTCACCATGACCGTCATTCAAGAGCCGCAGGGATTGTTCACGCCCCAACACGTTCAAGCCGCAGCACTACAACTTGCTGAACACCTCATCCAGGATCCCTGGACCCAGAAGGTTGCTGCGCGGATCCACAACTGCGCACTCCGCCTGCAACCGCGCCAGCGGTTCCCGATGGACACCAACCAAGAAGGTTGCCAACACCCACACTGCCCCATCTGTCAGCGCCAGAGAGCCTATGACTACGGGCACCAGATGGACCAGGTCTTCCGGGAAATGCCCTGGCAAGGCGACAGCCAGTGGGTTGCCATTATCTTCTCCGTCCGTGAGTGCCAAGTAACCGAGCTCAGCGAGTGCCTGGAGGCCATGAAGGTCGCTTTCCGTCGCATGACTCGTCGACGGTTCTGGTCGCGTCACGTCCAGGGTGCTCTGCGTGTCTTACGGGTGGACCAGGGCTTCAGCGACACCAAGGTCGCTCACCCTCGTTTCGAGTGCGTTCTGCTACTTCAGCCGGATGTTTCTAAGGATCCAGCCGGCTTCCGGGAGGATGTCTGGAGCAAGCTGTGGCGGGATTGCTTTAGGGAGGACTTCATCGCCGAGGTACATCCGGAAAACGTGGAACCGATCGAACAGGATGTCCGCACTCAGGTTAAGCACGCCACGATTCGAGCTTTGAGGCCACGCACATCCCCTACGTCCCCTGGGTGGTTCCTGACCGCGATGCCCCAGATGGACTCGTTCAGGTGGATGGAACGCTTTGGAGTGCTCCGGCAACTGTCCCACCTCTCAGGACGATGAACGCACCAGAACACTGCCGGGATTGACCGGGCAGCCCCGCGCGCAGGGTTAGCCGTGAGCCAATAACCTATCCCAACTCATCATCATATTTTATAGGGATAACTGCTTCTCACGACTGCCCGGGAATTCCTGGTCTTCCCAGATAACGTGCCCCCGAACTCCGGAAGGTGTCTGCTTCGGTTTTAGTTTTATTAGTCGTATCAATCGTCTTCGTCATTAGTAACTGACTCAGGTAACCAATTGCCTATCCAGGTCATTCAGACCACTCATGATCAATACAAAGACAGCAAAAGGATTCCAACAATGAACAATGCATGGCCACCAAGGCGTCATCCAGAGAACCGAAACCTGGTACTCCACGAAGGTCCGGAGTTCCATGGGATGCCGGTTCAGCAGCAAAAAGGACCGCTGATCGAGAACTACCTGGATCGGATCGAGAAGGTTATCGAGACATCACTCTTATGCCATCCAAGAGTCGCAGCCATGCGCTTCGACCTGAGGTTGCCTCAAGGGATGCAGGCACCAGGTGACGACAACCGACTCATGACAGCGTTCTGGGAGCGACTCAAGGACCGCATAGAGCATGATCGAGCCAGGGCTCGGAAACAGTTAGACATGGCCCATGACACCACTGTGGGCTACGTCTGGGCCAGGGAATACGACGAGGCAGGTAATAGACCTCATTGGCACTGCGCGTTGCTGGTAAACAAGGACGCCTACTACGGCATTGGTAGGCTCTGGTCTGATCAGCAGAACATGCATAAGCGGATCACCGCCGCCTGGTGTTCAGCACTTGGGATAACGCTTGAACAAGGACAGGGACTAGCGGAGGCTACCGACAACCCGGTCTATCACCTCCACCGCCACTCAGATGGCTGGGACTTCAACAATCTATTCTACCGGCTCAGCTACTTCACCAAGGTGAAGACCAAGCGATATCACGGTAATGTGAACGCATTCGGGAGTAGCAGCCTCCGCTAGAAACTCTCAGCGTCACATCTGTAAGACGAGCCATCAGCACTAGCGATTAGTTATGGTATTCAACAAGCTTTGTCGTCGTGAAACTGGAACCCCAGCGATTCCAACGCATTCAGAAAGTCCGTGTGCTGTGTTGCCCAGAAACCAAGATAGCCATAGTCAGCGGGAACTGCTGGATTAGCCAGCAACCACTCAGCCATGATCACCGTCGGTGCCGCCGTGGCCTTGTAAAGGTGCTCATGGCAGAGCGCGATTGTCCGGGGTTTGCCGCCGTGCGTGAACTCGGCTTCGAGGGCGAGGCCGAACGGTGGGCGGCTGAACCGGTGCATGGCATTGAAGAAAAACTCATGGCGTTTGGTTTTGGGTATTGGCTTGAGAAAGTTGAATCGCTCCAGAACCATCATGGCGTCAGTAACCGGGTTCATGCCCGCGTGGTAGAAGCTGAACTGGTCAAGATCGAGCGTTTCCGGCAGTGTTTCCAGTTCAGCCAGACGGATGGGAACACAGACAGCGCGACCGAGGTTGCCTTTGAACCGGTGTGTCCGCAGGTGCCCCCAGGGAGTCCTACGCCAGCCTTTTCGGTACTGCCAGCCTTGGCTGGCGGCTTCATCCAAGATGTCGCTCGCGCCCTCGCGTCCGATCTGGGTGGAACGGTAACGGCCCCAGAGGGTCAGCCGGCGGTTATCCAGCGTCAGTGACGCGGCATAGCGCGCAAGCCACCCCGGCAGACCGGGGTCGGCTCCGGCTCCCAGAACAAAGCGGCTCTGGGCGTTGCGGATGGTTTTCCCATGGTCGGCAAAGAGGCTGGCTTTCCCGCTCTGAGAAGCAATATCGATAGCATCCGCACCAAACCGGATACACCCCTGGATCAGGGCGTCGAGGCTTACGGGTACGAGTGGGCAGGCGATGAGGATCAGGTCGTGTCCTGCGGGCACCTCTTCGGCCATTCGGGCGTCTGAGAGATCCATGCCCCGGGCGCGGAAATCCGCCTGTTGGCCGCTCATCTGCTGGAAGCGCTCAGCGCGATTACTGGCCTTTTCAAGAGATCGGCCGGCCAGTGTAATGGTTCCCGTGAACCGGGTGCCAAGCAGCTCGGCAATGTAGCAACCGGCTTCTCCGTAGCCTCCGAGAATCAGAACCTGTTTGGAGGAGTCCTTTGTCATGGTGGCGTTCCTGGAGTATCGCAAGCGTGCCCCGGCACTGCCTTGCAGGACTACCGGAGCGGATCGTCGTCGAACTGCATCGTACCCGCATTCAATGGGAAGCGGGCCACAAGGCGATGCTTTCCGTTTAAAAAGACATTTCCTGTGCCTGGGGACACTGGGCATTGCGGGTCTCGATCTGGATCGTCGTATGGCCGATACCAAAGTGCTCATGCATCTCCCGGGCAACGCGGGCCAGGAACGCATCCGTGCCGGGCTGCGGCATAACCAGGTGGACGGTCAGGGCCGTATCGGTGGTGCTGACAGCCCAGACGTGCAAATCGTGCACGTCGGCGATGCCCTCGAACCCGCCGAGGTGTGAGGCAATATCCGGCAGGGACAGACCTTTGGGGACACGGTCCATCGCCAGGTTAAACGAGTCGCGGAACAGCCCCCAGGTGCTCCAGAGGATCACAACGGCAATGGCGAGACTCATGGCAGGATCAAGCCAGAGCCAGCCGGTGTAGATGATGCCGAGGCCAGCCAGAACAACGCCAAGGGAAACGGCGGCGTCAGCGGCCATGTGCAGGAAGGCACCCTTGATGTTCAGGTCTTCTTCCTGGCCTTTGATGAACAGCGCAGCGGTGGCCCCGTTGATGAAGACACCGATGCCCGCCACTACCAGCACGGTGATCCCCTGGGTGCCCGCCGGGGACTGGAACCGCTGGATGGCCTCCCAGGTGATGCCGCCGACGGCAACGAACAGCAGCATGGCGCTGGCCAGCGACGCGAGGATGGTGGCGCGGCGGTAGCCGTAGCTGTGTGTCCAGGTGGCCGGCTTGGTGGCCAGCGCGCTCGCGCCCCAGGCCAGAAAAAGCCCCACCACATCGCTGATGTTATGCCCTGCGTCGGCCAGCAGTGCCAGGGAGTCGGCCATGAGGCCGAAGGTGATCTCGATGATGATAAAGGCCACGTTCAGGGCAACGCCGATTGCAAAGGCGCGGTTGTGAGAGGGAATGTCATGAGCGTGATCGTGGGCCATGATGATCTCCGTGTGATTGGGTTCCGATTTTGATTGCCATTAAAAAGCTTATAGTGGCTACAGGGTCAAGCTGTTGTTTGGAGGTGCTGCGTGCGTATCGGTGAACTTGCGGAGCGGACCGGGTTTACGCGGGAAACCATCCGGTACTATGAGCGTGAAGGGCTGCTGCCGGAGCCGCAACGGAGTGACAACGGAGTGACAACAACTATCGCCGCTACACGGAGCGTCACGCCGAGGAGTTGTTGTTTATACGCTATTGCCGCCAGTTGGATATGGCGTTGGAGGAGATCCGGACACTGCTGGCTTTCCGACGGAACCCCGGGGACGACTGCGGCACCGTCAACGCCCTTCTGGGGGAACACCTCGGTCATGTTCAGGCTCGAATCCGGGAATTGATTGAGCTCGAGTCGGAGCTGAAAACGTTGCAGTCACGCTGCCAGGTCGCCCGGCCCGCCAAAGAGTGCGGCATCCTACAGGGCCTTGCGGATGAACCCGCCAGCGGCAGCCGTTCCCCGACAACCAGCCATGTACCCGGCAGTCACGGACGTTGAACGGCGCCTGGCAGCGTCATTAAAACAGAGGTTTCAGTCGTCCTCCCGATCTTGAAAAAAGAGTGACGACTGAAACACGCCGGCAGGCGCGTTAGTCCTGAGGCTCCTGCCCTGCTTTCTCGGCAAACCAACGGTAGAGCGCCGGTATCACCACCAGGGTCAGGATCGTGGAGGTTACCAGGCCACCCACGACCACTGTCGCCAATGGCCTCTGAACCCCGCTGCCCGTGCCGGTTGCCACCAGCAGCGGCAGAAGCCCCAGTGACGTGGTCAGCGCCGTCATCAGCACGGGCCGTACCCGCAGGCAGGCCCCCTGGATCGAGGCCTCGTCCACGTTCATGCCTTCACGCACCAGCTGGTTCAGATAGGTCACCAGCACCATGCCGTTCTCCAGGGCAATACCGAAAAGCGCGATAAAGCCAACAGAGGCAGGCACGGAGAGGTTCTGACCGGAAATCCAGAGCGCCGCGATACCACCCACCAGCGCCAGTGGGATATTGGACAGGATCAGCAGCGTACTGCGAACCGACCGGAAACTGATGTAGAGCATCAGGCAGATCAGCGCCAGGGTCACCGGGATCACGATGGCGAAGCGCGCGTTGGCCTTCTGCTGGAGTTCGTACTGACCACCCCATTCAAGCAGGTAACCGGCGGGCAGCTCCACCTGGTTGCTGATCGCCTCCTGGCCAGCCTCCACAAAGCTGCCGATGTCGCGCCCTTCCACGTTGGCCTGGACCGTGATGTAGCGTTGGGCGTTCTCGCGGCTGATCTGGCGTGGGCCGGTGATTTTTTCCAGTTTTGCCAGCTGGCTCAACGGGACCTCGGCCCCATCCGGCGCCTCGATCAGGATATTACTCATGGCCTCCAGGTCCGCCCGGTCCTTTTCCTGGTACCGGACATAGACGTCGAAGCGCCGTATCCCCTCGAAAATCTGTCCGGCCGTGGTACCGCCGACCGCATTGCGGATGCGCTTCTGCACCCGTTCCATGCTGATGCCGTAACGCGCCAGTGCATCCCGGTCGGGCCGGATACGCATCTGGGGCGCGCCGATGACCTGATCCGCCTTAACGTCGGCGGCACCCGGCACCTGTCGCAACACGCCGGCAATGGTGTCCGCCTTCTGCTTCAGGGTATCCAGGTCATCCCCGTACAGTTTGACGGCAAGCTCGGATTTCACGCCGCCCACCAGCTCATCCACCGACAGCTGGATCGGCTGGGTCATGTTGGTCATGATCCCCGGCATGCCCGCCATTTCCTCACGGATGGCCTGCTCGATCCCGGCCTGGGACTCATAGCCGAGTTCCTCCCACTTCGAACGCGGCTCCAGTACCACCAGCGAATGCACCGTGTTGATGGGGTCCGCATGGGCTCCCACCTCGCCACGGCCAACGCGGCTCACGACCTTCTTCACGCCCGGGACACTGAGCATCCGTTTCTCGGCCAGCATGGTGTTGCGCTTGGATTCGCTGAGCGATATGGAAGGCGCCATGGTCAGGTTCACGATCAGGTCGCCCTCGTCCATGCGGGGCGCGAACTCCGAGCCTAGCTGTGGGAACAGGGCACCACCCATGCCCAGGAGGCCCACTGCCAGCAGAACGGCCAGGGACCGGCGCGCGATGAAGAAGCGCAGCAATGGCCGATAGACCACCAGGATCCACTGGACGATGAGGGATTCGCGCCGGTAGCCATGATCCTCGGTCTCATCGGCTATGGGCCGGGACGGGGTCAGGCGGTGCCACCAGCGTTTCTTTCCCTCACCGGCATCCTCCTTCGGCCGACGCATCACCAGGCTGCCCAGTACCGGCGTAATGAACAGCGCATAGGCCAGCGACCCCACCATGCCCAGCGCCACCGTGTAGGCCAGGGGCCGGAACATCTTGCCGGCTACGCCGGTCAGCGTGAACAGCGGCAGGAAAACGATGACGATGATCGCTATGGCGAACAGGATGGGCGCGGCCACCTCGCGGCACGCCCGCGCAACCACCTGGACCCGGGGCTCATAGCGTTCCGCTTCATGGAGGTGGCGGTCGATGTTCTCGACCATCACGATGGTGCCGTCCACCATCAGGCCAATGGCGATGGCCAGCCCGCCCAGGCTCATGAGGTTCGAGGAAATCCCGAACCAGTACATGCCGACCACCGCGAACAGCACCGAGAACGGAATGGCGGCGGCCACCACGACACTGGGCCGGAACCCGCCCATGAACACAAACAATACCAGCACCACCAGCACGATCCCCTGGAACAGGGCGTCCGAGACCGTATCCACGGCGTTCTGGACCAGGGTCTTCTGCTCGTAGTAGGGCACGATCTTCACGCCCTCGGGCAG
>ENA-ORDC01001042-ORDC01001042.1-marine-metagenome-genome-assembly--contig:-NODE-1042-length-22454-cov-6.614604_pt1 | contig 22454 bp, 20 predicted proteins | sample MGYA00237783_ERZ508515 | MGnify/ENA primary metagenome ERZ508515 (study PRJEB26186, sample SAMN06268792) | marine metagenome | isolation source: Eden Landing Ponds, San Francisco, CA, USA | place... | reverse complement strand
AGGAGGAAGGCCCCCGCCACGAGAAGGAGCCCGCCGTCGATGACCTCGTTGGTCGGCGGTTCGCCCTGCATCAGCTTGACCTGAATCTTCTGGAGGGTGTGGCGACCCTCGATGCGGGCGAGCAGGAGGCCGACGAGGCCGGTCAGGACCACGAGCAGGACGACGAGTTGCCAGCCCAGCGTGGGGACCAGCAGGACGAGCAGGAGAGCATCGAGCAGCGGGATGAGCAGGAGCAGCCCGATGTAGCGGAGCATGGGGTTCCTTCTGGCCCCTGGCCCAAACGCCTTTCGAGTCGGCGGGTCGACGTCGCCGGGTCCGCTACGTTTCCGCTGGAGTGGTGCGCCCGACCCGAACTGCCGCTGCATCCCTCGCCGGTCGAATCGGGCACTGCAGGACAGGCAGCCACGAGAATGTGGGATGGACCCTTACTCGACCTTGTCGAACAGGGCCTGGACGTCGTAAATCTGGACCTGGTTTTCGTCCTGCCCGCTGAAGTTGAAGAAGGGCGCGAAGTCCTGGACGGCCGGATCGTCCAGGTTTTCGAACAGGGCCTGGACGTCGAAGATGTCGACGGTGTTGTCGCCGTTGATATCCTCGTAGAGGCCGTCTCCGTCGTTGTCCTTGGGCGCGTTCCCACCCGTAATGGAGGGCGGGGTGACGGTAATCTGGGCCGTGTCCGAGGCCAGCACCGTCTCGACGTCGGGACTCGGATTCGCACTGTCGGCCGGATGGACCGCGGCCATGACCGTCTGGGCCTCCGTGAGTGGCTGGTCGAGCGTCACGGCGACGTCCTCGCTCACCTCGCTGACCGACACGGTGCCGTGGAGGACGTCGGGCGAGTCGCCGACCATCGACCAGATGCCGACTGCGCCGCCGTTGTCGCCGGGGTCGGCCGCGGAGACGGTAATCGTCTGGCCGCCGGGGGCCTCCTGGGCTTCGATAGTGACGCCGGCCGTGTAATCGACGGAGAGGGTCTCGCCGGAACTCTCGGCCACCTCGTACTGGGTGGTGTCCGCCCCGAAGACGCCCCGTGGGAACGACCCGACGTCGAAGCCGAGATTCGTCGTCGTCCCCGGCTGGATTCCCTCCACCTCGAGTGTCGCGAGCGTGATGGTCTCCGCCCCGTCGTAGGGGTTGCCCTCCATGGCGCCCTCGAAGATGACCCGCTGGCCACCGTCGACGATTCGACTCTCGTCGAATTCGACGGCCTCGGTGTGGTCGAAGTCGAGTATCTCCATCGCGTCGGTGTCCGCCAGGGACACCTCGAAGTCGAAGGCCTCGATGCCCTCGACGGCCCCGGAGACGACGACGTCCACCTCGACGATGTCGCCGGCCTCGATGACCTCTGGGGTATCCAGCGAGAGGGACACCTGGACGCCGGGTTCGATGACCGCCGGCGGGTCGGGCATGTCTTCCGGGTTCCAGTGGCCCTCGCCGGCGTTGTACAGCGCCTGCGCGTCGACGATGCCGACGCGTTCCCGGCTCAGCCCCCCGGCGAAGGTGAACAGTTCCGTCTGGCCCTGGACTGCACTGCTGTGGAGGTTGTCGACCAGCGCCGTGACGTCCTGCACGGTGAAGTTCTGGTCGCCGATGACGTTCTCGTAGAGACCGTCGCGGTTGAGGTCCAGCGGTGGCGCGTCCCCGACGATGGGGTCGAAGACCAGTTCGCCCTCGAGGGCGGTGTGGTCGTCGAGGCTGAGGTCGAGGTCCAGGTTTATCCAGTTGGTCCCCGCCGTTGCGGGTGTATTGAGGACGCTATTGGAGACGAAATCGCTAATCGTTCCCGTCCCCGATATCTCTGGGACGTTGAACTCCTGGGCGACCATCGTCACCTCGGGGGTTGCGGTTCCAAGACCCTTTGCACTCCCCTGCATGGGCTCCTCGGTGGCAGCGCCGTCACTCTCGTGGGTCGTCAACTCTGCCGGGTCGGGGGTGACGGTGATGTTGAGGAGGTCCGGCTCCCAGCAGCCGAGAACGCCAGTCGGATCACAGATAGAGATGTTTGCAGTCTGGTTGATTGAGAGATTGAGCGTTCCCGTGAACAGGTCCTCGTGTGGCCGATACTGCCCCTCGATGGGATCGACCGTGATGTCCGTCGTGTACTGGAGGTTCGTGGCGACCTGTTCGGCAACCCAGTCAGCACCGATAGTCGCAAGCCAGTCTGGAACCGCGTTGATGACCCCCTGTTCGATTTCGTCCTTCAGGTCGATGGCCGGTATTTCGACGGTGTTGGACTCCCAGTGGCCGTCGGAGTAGATGGTCCCGTTGATGACGATGTCCTCCTGGATGTCCTCGCCGAACTTGAACTGGCGCTTGGTCCGGTCTTCCGTGTTGAAGCTGATGAAGCCCGTGGATTCCGTCGTCACGAAATTGGTCAGCGGCACCGGTTTGTTGGAGCCCTGGTCGACATCGGTGACCTCCATGTCCAGCACCAGTTGGAGGTAGTTCCGACCCGCGGGCGAGGGCAGGCCGAGTTCCTCGTCGATGTCGACCTCGAAGTCATTTCCGACTGTGACTCCTTGCAACCACTGCATGAGGTCGGAGTCGGCGATGGAGAACCAGAACTCGTCGTCGTCGGGTCGCAACAGGACGAAGTCGTTGAGGATACCGCCGTCCTGGTTGCAGCAGATGGCGTACTTGCCACGCATCGTCTCGATGTCGGTCGCGTCTCGCGTGATGACGTAGTTGACGAACGCCTCGGCATCGGGTCCCGCGACGCGAATCTGGCGCTCTACCGCGACGTCCATCAGCGTTACGTCGTTGACCAGCAGTTCGTACTCGGCTTCCAGTCCTCCCTCTTCGGGGTCGATGTACCCGCGAGGGTGGTACATATCGTTGTAGACCGTCGCCTGCCGACACCCCTCCTCGACGGAGAGGTGCCAGAACGGTGACTTCCGAATCCGGGTAGAGATCACGAGGTCGACGTCTGCGTCGCCCGTTTGCCGAAGGTTTCTGGGAACGGTGCGATTCGACTGGTCGACACTGGGGTGGTTCGGGTGGTGTTGGTCTCTCGACATCGGCGGTCTAGTTCGGTGGTTCGACCTGATGGTTGAACAGCGTCGCCCAGATACGCTCGAACTGACTGGCATCGAATGGCGGGGCGACGCCGGCGGGGAGGTAGAAGTCTGATTCGGGGGCTCTGACTCGACTGTCGGTGTGATCGTGCTGTGGCATACAACCGAATAGAAGACCGGGAACCGCATTGTTCTGTAGCTTAAGCGTATAACCTACTTATACCGAGTCGAGCGGAAGTCGGCATTCCCGACCCTTCCACGTCGCCCGGTGGGCGCGGTGAGAACGACGCAGGGGAGGAAAAGGCGACTCCCCGCACTTTTGCTGCGCTCGCTGTCGCCGGGCGGCAACGCCGTCCGGCTGCCTGGGTTCCTTCGGAACCGCTCTGGCAACAGCTCGATCCCTGCCAGACATTAGAGATTCCTGGCTGGTTAGCCAGAACGCGGAGCATGCTGGCGACAAAAGCCTCGTCGCCTCCTCAGCGCGGCTTCGCCGCGCTTCGAAGCTCCCCGGCCCGCTCGCTCCCTGCGGTCGCTCGGGGCTAGAGTCGGGTGACACCGCACCGACGGAGCAAGCGAGGAAACGCGACGGTGAAAAGCCGGCTACACTTCCGAGTGCAGGTCGACGTGTACGGACCCGTTTTCGAGGACGACGAGCCAGTAGGACTCGTAATCGTAAATTGAGCGGTTCCACTTCACCTCCCTCCCGACGGAAACGACGGCACGATACGTCACGCCCGGCTCAAACTCGTCATCGAGCGTCGTCGTCGTATTTGGCGGAAGCCTTCGAGAGAGCACGGTCTCACCCGTCGATTCGTCGATCAGCTTCAAACTGGAGTTCTCGTGGTACCTGGACGTGATTTCTAACCGATCACTTCCCGCTGTGGCCGTTGGATTCGACTGGACAGTGTCGTTTGGTGATGGAGCGTTACCAGCACATCCTGCGAGAACGAACAGGAGAGCTAGAGTCAAACGAGGAACCATACCGGCCGTCCAGAGCCGACGGTCAAGTGTCTTCTGTGAAACACGGAGCCGCCGAAGGAGGCGAAGTCGACCGCGTTCGAGCGTTTTACGGGCTGTACGCCTTCAGCGCTCGCGACCGGAGAAAGGGCAGAAACCGTTTACTCTCCGGGCGGCTACCCCCTCACGATGGTGAACGAGTCGGGGATCCACGACCGGGACTGGCTGGGGTTCGACTGGTCGCCGTGGGTGCGTCTCGACCCGCGGGAGGGGGAACTGGAGTCGCTGTCGGAGGGCCCCGGGCTCTATCGGGTGCGCCACGACGCCTACGACGGACTCGTCTACGTCGGCGAGACGGGCCGGAACCTGCAGGGTCGCGTGCGGGCGCTGGTCCGCGGCGTCTACGACGAGCGGATGCCGTTCAACGATCCCCACACCGCCTCGCCGTGCCTCTGGGCGATCCGCGACCGGCACGGGCCGGGGTTCGAGGTGTCCGGGGCGACCCCCGAGGCGGCGAGCGATCCCGGAGGGCGGAAGGCGATGCGGGACGCCCTGATCGGCGTGCACCGGCAGGAGACCGGCGAAAACCTCGTCGCCAACTTCGGCCGGATGCCGCCGGGGTACACCAAGTCGAACCAGCGGAGCACGCGGATCAGGGGCGCGCGGAGCGACGACGCCGACCGCAGTTACCGCGACGGGATCCCGCCGCTCCCCTGGACGAACCCGGAGGGCCTGACCGACTCCGACTGGATGGGGCTGTCGTGGTCGGCGGCGACGGCGCTCGGGGAGGCGGACGCCGGCGGCGGGACGAGCGACGCTGGCGGGACGAGCGGAGGCGTCGACCGGGCGGCCGGCGGCGTCGACGAGGCGGCGGCCGCCGTCCCCGACGCGCGGGGGCTGTACCGGCTCTGGGACCCCGAAGCGAGCCCGCCGCTCGAGTACGTCGCGGAGACGGTTTCGCTGCGCTCCCGGTTCGTCGCCCACCGGCGCAACGCCGACGCGCGCCTGCGCTTCTCGTACGTGACGCGCCCGACCCACGACGAGAAGTTCCAGCTCCGCCAGGCCGAGGCGTCGCTGCGCGGCGCCCACTGGCTCGCCTGCGGGACGGTCCCCCGGCTGCAGTAGCGACCGCTGGCGGCGCTACGGGGCGGACTCCGGGGCCTCGGCGGGGGAGACGGTGGTCTCGCGGGCGCGTTCGTACAGGTAGCCGGCGGCGGCGCCGAGCGGGAGCGTCAGCCAGAACGTCAGGAAGAGCGCGACGGTGCCGAAGAACAGGCCCACGGTGAGCGATCCGACGAGGGTCCCCTCCAGCGAAACCCAGCCGGTGTCACCCGGACCGACGACCAGCGCGACCGACACCAGCACCGACGCGACCGGGTACGTCAGGAGGGCCGTCAGTGCGCCGGCGACGGGACCGAAGAAGGGCGTCCCCGCCGGGAGGTACCGCCAGGCGAACCAGCCCAGGACGAACGCGCTCGGGACGACGAACGGCGTCGCCGCGGCGGCGAGGAGACCGATACCGAAGGCGTTGTTCTCGCCGCCGCCCGGGAGCGCACTCGCGGCGAGCGCGAGGCAGGCGAACGCCGCGGCCGACAGCAGCGCCGCCGACGCGCACGCGTAGCCGGCGCCGAGGTTTCGTCTGTCGGCGCCCGGTAACCGCCCGGGACCGTACCGCATCCAGGCGAGGCCGATCCGAACGACCCACGACTGTTCCATACTTCCTGTTCGACCGCGCTCACGATATACGCGCGCGTGTCGTCGGAGGCGTCACCCGGGGCCCGGGCACAAGCGGCGGGCTGGGAAGCCCCGGAGACGGCGTGCGACGCCGCGACTCCCCGTCGCGCCGCGATCGGAACGAAAAGGATCCGCGTTCGTCAGCGCCAGTCGTCGAGCGCCGGTGCGTCGTCTACGCCCATCGAGAGCCAGGCCTCGTCTGTGGTGATGTCCGCAATGATGAACGTAGCGTGAGCTGGGGAGGACTCCACCGAGGCCATCACCTCGGCGTTCGACCCGTCGGACGGCACCGTCGCGTCAACGGACATGAATGACAGGATGTGACACCCAGTTAAAAGAGTTTTGATAACCGTTGACACACCCCAGACCGAGGCGACCGGCAGAGCGTCCGCCAGGCCGGAATGCGACCGCAGGAGGGTGCGTCCCGAAGGGGAGACGGTGACGCGGGACCGCGATCCGCGAGCGCCGCGGAGGGGAGCGGAGAAGCGAGGCGGGTCCGCACGTCGGAGGTCGGACGCGGGCGAAAGGCATACCGCGAGGGGGAACCCACCAGCGTCCGTGAGAGTCCGCCACGCCGCGCTCGTCTGCCTCGACGCGGCGGCCTACGCCGTCGTCGTCGGGGGCGCGCTCACGGTCGCCAGCGCCGCGTTCAGCCTCGGTAGCGGCGGGGGGCTCGTCGGGCTGAAGTGGACGCTGTTCGTCGTCGGCACTGGGCTGGTGGGGCTCGCCGCCGTCCACCTCCGGCCCCGGCGCTCGGAGCGGTTGCGCGGCGGCGAAGCAGCTGACGCCGACGGGACGGCAGAGGGCGGCGGCACGAGGGACGAGGGATCCCTCGGGCGGCGGCTGGCCGACGCGGTGAGCGACCGGCTGCCGGCGGGGTACCGGCTGCCGCCGAACCGGCGGGCGCCGGCGGGTGCGAAGCTGTTCGTGGCCGGGGTGACGGTGCTCGGCGTGTCCTACGTCCTGGAGGCCGGCTTCGGCGTCGGGGTCTGATCGCCGCGCCCCCGCGGCGGCGGGAGCGGCCCGGAGGGCGAACCCCGAGTCCGGGGCGGCCGGTCCCCGCTTCGCAGAGTATTAGAACTGGGGGCCTGTAAGCGGGGTATGAAGATTGCCGACGCGATGACTCCCCGCGAGGAGGTCGTGACGGTCGAGTTGCCGGGGACCCGGGACGACGTCCTGGAGTACCTGCAGGAGCGCGGCTTCTCGTCCGTACCGGTCGTCAAAGAAACCGACGCGGGCGAACGGTACCGCGGGCTCGTCTCCCGCGAGGAGCTGATCGAGCAGCCCGACGAGGACCAGCTCGCCATGCTGATGGACGAGGTGCCGACGACCACCCCCGACGAGGACGTCGAGACCGTCGCCCGGCTCATGGTGGCCGAGGACACCCGACGGGTGCCCGTCCTGAAGGCCGAGGACGGCGACGCGCTGGTGGGCATCGTCACCGTGACCGACGTGATCCGGGCCATCGCGCGCGGCGAGGCCGACGGCGGGACGTCCCTCGAGGACCTGGTGACCCGTGACGTCAACACCACCTACGGGAAGACGCCGCTGACGGTCGCCGAGCGCGAGATCTACTACGCGAACGTCCCCTACGCGGTCGTCCTGGACGACGTCGGGAAGATGGACGGCATCCTCACCGAGGTCGACGTGATCGAGGTCGCCCGCGTCGTCGAGAGCGAGGAGGACACCGGCTCCAGCCTCGCCGACCAGGACGACGAGTGGATGTGGGAGGGCATCAAGGCCGTCGGTAACCGCTACCTCCCCACCCGCGACATCGAGATCCCGGCCGAACCCGTCGAGAACTTCATGACGACGGACCTGGTGACGGTCACGGGACGCAAGACCGCCCAGGACGCGGCCAAGCTGATGATCAACAACGACATCGAGCAGATCCCGCTCGTGAGCGGCGAGCACCTGGTGGGGATCGTCCGGGACGTGAACCTGCTGGAGGCGTTATGACTGATCTGGGCGAACTCGCCCGGCGCCGCGGCTTCTACTTCGGCTCCGTCGGTGCCTACGGCGGCGTCGCCGGCTTCTACACCTACGGGCCGCAGGGCTCGTCGCTCAAGCGCAACGTCGAGGACGCCTGGCGCGACCGCTTTACGGTCCGCGAGGGCAACCACGAGGTCGACGCCCCCACGATCATGCCCGAACCGGTGTTCGAGGCGTCGGGCCACCTGGACGGCTTCGACGACATGCTCGTCGAGTGCGGCGAGTGCGGCGAGTCCCACCGCGCCGACCACCTGATCGAGGACGCGACCGACGTCGAGGAGGCCGAGTCCCTCCCGATCGAGGAGGTCGAGGCCCTCATCCGCGAGCACGACGTCGCGTGCCCGACCTGCGGATCGCCGCTCGCGGGGCAGGACGTCGAGGACTTCAACCTCATGTTCGAGACCTCGATCGGCCCCGGCAGCGGTCAGCCGGGCTACCTCCGCCCGGAGACGGCACAGGGCATCTTCGTGGAGTTTCCCCGACTCAAGGAGTACGCCCGCAACCGCCTGCCGTTCGGCGTCACCCAGATCGGCCGGGCCTACCGCAACGAGATCAGCCCACGCAAGGGCCTCGTGCGCACCCGCGAGTTCACCCAGGCCGAACTCGAACAGTTCGTCAACCCCGAGCGCGACGAACCCCCACTCGACCGCGTCGCGGACGTCGAGGCACGGTTCTACCCGGCGAGCGAGCAGGAGGACCCCGACGGCGGGTACGTCCGCACCACCGTCGGCGAGGCCGTCGAGTCGGGCATGGTCGGCGACGCCTGGATCGGCTACTACCTCGGCGTCGCCGCCCGCTGGTACGAGCGCGTCGGCGTCGACACCGACCGGTTCCGCTTCCGCCAGCACCTCGCCGGCGAGCGCGCCCACTACGCGGCTGACTGCTGGGACGCCGAAAGCGAGATCGGCGGTGAGGCCGACGCCGACGACCTGGCCGACGACCCGACCGCCGGCGACTGGATCGAGATGGCCGGCTTCGCCTACCGCGGCGACTACGACCTCTCCAAGCACGCCGAGTACGGCGACGACGACTTCACCGTCTTCGTCGAGTACGACGAGCCGAAGACGGTCGAGCGCACGTCGGTCGACCCCGACATGAGCACTCTCGGCCCCGAGTACGGCGCGAAGGCCGCCGACATCGCCGCCGAGCTGTCCGCCCTGGCGGACCGCGACCCCGACGCGTTCGAGGCCGACTCGGTGACCGTCGAGGTCGACGGCGAGACGTACGAGGTCGAGGCGGACGTGGCGAACTTCACCCGCGAGACCGTGACCGAGCAGGGCGAGCACGTCACGCCCCACGTCGTCGAGCCGTCCTTCGGCGTGGACCGAACCGTCTACACCGTGCTCGAACACGCGCTCCGCGAGGACGTGGTCTCGGGCGAGCCCCGGACGTACCTCGACCTCCCGCCGGAGGTCGCGCCGACCGACGTCGCGGTGTTCCCGCTCGTGACGAACGTCGAGACCCTGGTCGACGCCGCCGACGAGGTCGTCCGCGACCTCCGGGAGGCGGGCTTCGCGGTCGACTACGACGAGTCCGGCAGCATCGGCCGCCGCTACCGGCGACAGGACGAGGTCGGCACGCCGTTCTGCGTCACCGTCGACCGCGACGGCCTGGAGGGCGGCAACGAACGGACCGCCACGATCCGCGACCGGGACAGCGCCCGGCAGGTCCGGGTGCCGATGGCCGACCTCGCCGATCGCCTGGCGACGGTGCGCGACGACCGCTCCTTCGACGACCTCGTCGCCGAGTTCGGCGAGGTCGAGACCGACCTCTCGGCCCAGTAGGCGTGGACCGGGTGGACAGCGGCGTCGAGGAGTCGAGCGGCGCTGGCGGACGCGACGAGGGGAGCGCGGCGGGCGACGCCACCGGATCGGCGAGCGGTGAACTCCAGCGGCGCCTCGTTCACGCGAGCGGGTCGCTCGTCCCGCTGTCGTACGTCGCCGGCTTCCTCGACTGGCGAATCGTCCAGGGGATCTTCGTCTTCGGGACGGCCGTCGCGCTGGTGCTGGAGACCATCCGGCTGTTCGTCGGCCTCGACTGGGCGATCTACGACCGGCTCACCCGCGAGTACGAGCAGGAGAACCCGGCAGGGTACGCGCTGTACGCCGTCTCGATGGCCATCGTCTCCGTCGCGTTCTCGCCGCACGTCGCGCTGCCCGGCATGCTGATGCTCGCCATCGGGGACCCCATCTCGGGGCTGCTCGGCTCGCGTTCGGCGGGCGAGATCAAGCGCCCGCCCACCCTGCTGGCGATGTTCTGCGTGTCGTTCGCGCTGGCGGCGCCGTTCCTGGTCGCGCCGGCGCTCGACCTCGCTCCGCCGAGGGGGAGCGTCGTCCTCCCGCTCGCCGTGGGCGTCCCGGCCGCGGTGCTCGGGGCGGCCGGCGCGACGCTGGCGGACGGCATCAAGCCGGTCATCGCCGGCTACGTGATCGACGACAACTTCTCGATCCCGCCGGTCGCCTGCGTCCTGATCTGGGGGACCCTGGCGGCGCTCCCGTGACGGCGGCCCTCGCGACGGCCACCGGCGGAGGGCCGCGAGCGCGGTCGGTCTGCCGGTCGCCGAACCTACTTGACGGTGCCACCCCAAGCCCGAGCGTGACCGTCTACGAGAGCGACCTTCCGGGCGTGGGGAAGAAACACGAGATCGACCTCGACGACGGGTCGCGGCTGGTCGTCGTCACCCACAACACCGGCAAGCGCGAGGTGTTCCGACGGGCGAGCGAGGACGCCGACAGCGAGAAGCTGTTCGAGCTCTCGGACCAGCTCGCCCGGCAGGTCGGGACGATCCTGGAGGGCGCGTACTTCCAGCCCGTCCGGACCGGGAACATCGAGACGCTCCTCGGCGGGAACACCGTGCTGGAGTGGGTCGACGTGGCGGCCGACTCCCCGCTCGCCGGCGCCACCCTCGGGGAGACGAACGTCCGTCAGGAGACGGGCGCGACCATCCTCGCCGTCCAGCGCGGCGAGGAGACGATCGTCAACCCGGGGGGCGAGACGGTGGTCGAGGCCGGCGACACCCTGCTCGCAGTGGGCCCGCGCGAGGCCTGTCGCTCGTTCGCGTCGTTCGTACGCGACGAGTGACGATGGCGGCAGATCTCCTGGCGCTTGGTGAACTGTTCGCGGTCGTCGCGGTCGCCGGCGCGGTCGGGCTCCGGCTGGGCCTGTCGGTCATCCCGCTGTACGTCCTGGGAGGGACCGTCGCCGGGGAGTTCGTCCTGGGGCGCGTCGGGCTGCCGTACGTCTCGAGCGGCGAGGCGATCACGCTGCTCGCGGAGCTGGGCATCGTCCTCCTCCTCTTTTTCCTGGGGCTGGAGTTCAGCCTCGACCGCCTGCTGGCCGCGCGGTCGCGGATCACCCGGGCCGGCCTGCTCGACCTCGGCGTCAACTTCCCGGTCGGCGTCGGCATCGGGCTGGCGCTCGGCTGGTCCGCCGTCGAGGCGCTCCTGCTCGGCGGGATCGTCTACGTCTCGTCGTCGGCCATCGTCACCAAGTCGCTGATCGACCTGGGGTGGATCGCCAACCCGGAGGCCGAACCGATCCTGGGCACGCTGGTGTTCGAGGACCTGTTCATGGCCGCCTACCTCGCGTTCGTGAGTTCGCTGGTGCTCGGCGGCGAATCGGTGGAGGCGACGCTCGGGAACGTTGCGGTCGCCTTCGCTTTCCTCGGGGCGCTGTTCCTGCTCGTCCAGTTCGGGACGGGGCTGTTCCAGGGCGCCCTCGACGTCTCCTCGCCCGAGGCGTTCGTCCTCCGGGTGCTCGGGGTCACGGTGCCCGTCGCCGGCGCGGCGCTGGCGCTCGGCGTGAGCGAGGCCGTCGCCGCCTTCTTCGTCGGCATGGGCTTCGCGTCGACCGAGCACCGCGAGCGCATCGAGCGCCAGCTGACGAGCGTCCGTGACGTCTTCGGCGCCGTGTTCTTCTTCTGGATCGGCCTGAGCACCGACCCGCTGCAGGTCGTCGGCGCGGTCGTCCCGCTGGCCCTCGCCGTCGCGCTGACGACGCCGACGAAGCTCGTCAGCGGCTACTACAGCGGGCGGACGTACGACCTCTCGCCGCAGCGGTCGGTGCGCGTGGGCGTGGGACTCGTCGCCCGCGGGGAGTTCTCGCTCGTGATCGCCGCGCTCGCCGCCGGCGGCACCGGCGCGGTGATGCGCGAGACGATCCCCGCGCTCGCCGTGGGCTACGTGCTGGCGATGAGCGTGCTCGGGACGCTCCTGATGACCCAGTCGGATCGGATCGAGACGTTGGTGCTCCGGCGCGGAGCCGGGAGCGCCGACTCCTCGTGAGCGGGGCGCTACTGGCCCGGGAACAGGAGCAGTCGGCCGGTGAGGTAGCCGAAGTAACAGACCACCAGGGCGAACCCCTCCGAGCGGGTCAGCTGTCGCTCGCGGAACAGCCAGGCGACGGCGAGCAGGCCGACGCCCACGAGGAGCTTGACCGGGAGGTCCCACACCAACACCGGATAGGGAACCGCGTACGTCGAGATCACCGCCCCGAGGCCGATGCCCACGAGCGGGTTGACGACGTTGCTGCCGACCAGGGTGCCGAGCGCCAGCGCGGGCGTCCGACGCCGGATCGACTCCACGACGGTGGCGAACTCGGGGATCGCGGCGGCGACGCCGAGGGTGATCACGCCGACCATCGAGCCGCCGAGGCGGAGCGTCGCGATCAGCACCTCCGTCGTCCGGAGGATCACCGTCGCGCCGACGAGCACGCCGACGAGGCCGAGGGCGGCGACGAGGGCGTCCCGCCTGACGGTCGCGTCGCCGTCGGTCGACGGGAGCGGATGCGACCGGTCGCGAGCGCGGACGCCCGCCACGAGGTAGCCGACGTAGACGACGAGCAGGACGAGTCCGTCGAGGCGGGTGACCGACCCGTCCCACCCGAGCGCGAGGGTGACGGCGAACGCCACGAGCATCGGGACGTAGCTCGTCCGGAGGAAGGTCAGCGTCGGGCGGTACCGGCCGTATCCGAGCAGCAGGACGCCGACCAGCAGGAACTGCTGGAGCGTCGACGAGCCCATGTTGCCGCCGAGGACGGTCGCCGAAGTCACCTCGTAGTCGAGCGTGCCCGAGACGATGCCGACCGAGGCGACGACGTGGGAGGCGAGTTCGGGCAGGCTCGTCCCGAGCGCGACCACGGTCATCCCGACGAGGTCGTCCGAGACGCCGAACCGCCGGGCGAGCGAGACCAGACGGTCGACCGCGACGCCTGCCCCCTTTACCAGGAGCGCGAGACCGACCGCGAGGACGACGAGCGTCTGGGCGAACGCGAGCGTGACTGTCACGATCGGGCGACAGTTCCGCGAGCGACCACTTGGTTGTATGCCATAGGCTGAGCGGTGGCCGCCGCGACGAAGCGGCCTCCAAGCGTGTGAGGGCTGGCTGGCGGCGCCTGCGGCGACGCCGACCGGGAGATTGGCGTCGGCGCGACATCCCCCGGCGGACGCGCCGCGCACACCGGGCGCTCTGCCCACGTCCCCGCCGGGGGGCGAGGTCAGGTCACGCACCGGGGTGGTCCCGTCTTCGCACAAGAAGGTTCGCCGGGCACCTCGGCCGCCTGTCCCCGGACGCTCTCGCAACGTTTTTATATCGAGATGGCCGTATCCTCACGCATGACGACGGCTCCCGACGCACCCGCTCTCCTCGTCCCGGGAGTCGCCGCGCCGTCCCGACGACCGCGACGACCGGGCCGTTAGGCCCACCACTACCCCTCATCCCGACCTTCGGCTTCCTCGTTCACCTCCCAACCCTCGGTGTCGACGATAGGCATCTCCGCGTTTTTCTTTCGGAATCGATTTCGTGAATTTTAAGCCCCTGAAGGGTCGAGTCGTCGGTAATGACACGCGTGGCACTCGCGTTCTCGGGCGGACTCGACACGACAGTATGCGTCCCGCTCCTCGAAGAGGAGTACGGCTACGACGAGGTCATCGGCGTCACGGTCGACGTCGGGCAGCCTGCGTCGGAGTTCGAGGAGGCAGAGGAGACGGCAGAAGCGCTCGGGCTGGACTACTACGTCGTGGACGCCCGAGACGAGTTCGCGAGCGAGTGCCTCGACGCGGTTCGCGCGAACGCCACGTACCAGGGATACCCCCTCGGGACGGCGCTGGCCCGCCCGGTGATCGCCGAGGCGATCCTGGACGTCGCCGAGGAGCACGACTGCGACGCGCTCGCCCACGGCTGTACCGGCAAGGGCAACGACCAGCTCCGCTTCGAGGCCGTCTGGCGCGAGTCCGACCTCGAGGTGATCGCCCCCGTGCGCGAACTCGGCCTGACCCGCGAGTGGGAGATCGAGTACGCCGCCGAGCGCGACCTCCCCGTCGAGGCCGGCAACGAGGGCGTCTGGTCGATCGACACGAACCTCTGGTCGCGCGCCGTCGAGGGCGGCGACCTCGAACACCCCGACTACGTCCCGCCGGAGGAGATCTACGAGTGGACGAAGAACCCGACCGGCGACACCCAGCTCCTCGAAATCGAGTTCGTCGACGGCTACCCGGTCGCCGTCGACGGCGAGGACATGGAACCGGTCGACCTGATCGGGCACCTGAACGAGGTCGCGGGCGCCCACGGCGTCGGCCGGACCGACGTGATGGAGGACCGCCTGCTCGGCCTCAAGGTTCGCGAGAACTACGAGCACCCCGCGGCGACGGTGCTGCTGAACGCCCACAAGGCGCTCGAAGATCTGGTCCTGACGAAGGAGGAGCGCTCGTTCAAGACGATGGTCGACCAGCGCTGGGCCGAGAAGGGCTACGAGGGCCTCGTCTCCGGCCCCCTCGTGCAGGCGCTGGAGGGATTCATCGACGTCACTCAGGAGAAGGTGACGGGCACGGTCACGATCAAACTGGAGGGCGGCCAGGCCCGGCCGGTCGGGCGCGCCTCGGACTACGCCGTGTACTCGGAGTCCCACGCCTCGTTCGACACCGCCGACGTCGAGGCGGGCATCGAGCAGTCCGACGCCACGGGCGTCGCCAAGTACCACGGCTTCCAGGAGCGCCTGGCCAAGCGCGCCTACGACTACGCGCAGGGCAAGCGCGACGAGGTCGCCGCCGACGGCGGCGACGAGGATCCGGACCTCGACGCGGAGTGAGTTGAGATGGGCGAGGAGACAGGAACACCCGCGGCCGGGGACGCAGACGGCGAGAGCGACGCCGACGCCGGAAGCGTCGACGCCAGCGAGAGTGCCGGCACCGGCAACGACGGCTCGGTCGTCCGCCGTGATCGCTTCAGCGGCGGTCCCGCGCGCGGGTTCCTCTCCTCGCTCGCCGCCGACGAGCGACTGTTCGCCGCCGACCTCGCGGTCGACCGCGCGCACGTGGTGATGCTCGCCGAGCAGGGGATCGTCGACGACGAGGTCGCCGGCGCGATCCTCGCCGCCCTCGACGACGTCGAGGACGCGGGCCACGGCGCCCTGCCGGACGGCGAGGACGTCCACGAGGCCATCGAGGCCGCCGTCATCGAGCGCGTGGGGCCCGACGGCGGCAAGATGCACACGGCGCGCTCGCGCAACGACGAGGTGGCGACCTGCATCCGGTACCGGCTCCGCGAGGACCTGCTGGAGGCGGTCGAGTCGACGCTCGGCCTGCGCGAGGCGCTGCTGGAGACGGCCGCCGAGCACGCGGAGACGCTGATGCCCGGCTACACCCACCTCCAGCCCGCCCAGCCGACGACGGTCGCCCACTGGGTGCTGAGCTACGAGCGGGCGGTCGCCCGCGACGCGGCGCGCCTGCTCGACGCCTACGACCGGTTGAACCGGTCGCCGCTGGGCGCGGCGGCGTTCGCCGGGACGCCCTTCGACGTCGACCGCGAGCGCGCGGCGACCCTCCTGGGGTTCGACGCCGTCATGGCGAACTCGATGGACGCGGCCTCGGCGCGGGACTTCCTCGTCGAGAGCGCGTCGGCGCTCGCGGCCCACGCGATCACGCTCTCCGGGCTGGCGGAGGACCTGGTCATCTTCGCCAGCCGGGGGTTCGTCTCCCTGTCGGACGACTACAGTTCGACCTCGTCGATCATGCCCCAGAAGAAGAACCCGGACACGCTCGAACTCGTCCGGGCGGTCGCCGGCGACGCGGTGGGCGACCTCACCGGCCTCGCGACGACGCTGAAGGGCCTCCCCCGGGCGTACAACCGGGACCTCCAGCGGGCCCACGACCACGTGTTTGCCACCGTCAACGACGTGAGCGAGGCGTCGGCGGTCGCCGCCGGCGCCGTCGGGACCGCGACCTGGAACGCGGCGGCCCTGGAGGCGGCCGCGGGCGAGGGGTTCTCGACGGCGACGGGCGTCGCCGACGCGCTGGCGATGGCGGGCGTCCCCTTCCGGACGGCCCACGAGGTCGTCGCCGCGGCCGCCGGGCGCGCCGACGAGGCGGGCGCAGACGCCCCGGACGCCGACCTGCTCGACGCCGTCGCCCGGGACGTGCTCGGCGAGTCGCTGTTCGAACACGTCGACGAGTCGACCCTGGCGGCGGCCCTCGACCCGGCGGAGAGCGTCCGGAGCCGGGACTCGGCCGGCGGCCCCGCGCCGGCGGCGGTCTCGGACGCGCTCGCCGGCGCCCGGGGCGACCTGGAGGCCGACGCGGCGACGCTCGCCGACCGCCGGTCGGGCCTGGAGGCGGCCGAGGCCCTGCTGGCGGAGGAGGTGGCCGCGCGTGTCTGAGCGCCTGCGACCGCGGCCTCGACCGCGACGACGCGGCGGGACGTCGGCGCCCCCGGCCCGCGCGCCGGCGCCGCTCCCGCCGCCGTCCCCCTCGGGGGGACACAACACACATGAATTCTGACAACAGGATTCGACGCGACCCAGAAACGCCCGTTTCCCACCGTTAGACGCCCGTCCGCCTCGTATTTGCTTTCTGATAACTTCGACACCTTTATACACCCCACGCGTGTACGAACGGGTACAGCCATGACCGAAACCGAATGCCCCGAGTGCGGGGCGACCGTCTCCCTGCACGACGACCTCGAGGTCGGGGAGATCGTCGACTGTGGAACGTGTGGCGCAGAGCTCGAAGTCATCGACGTCAACCCGCCGGTCCTCGACCGAGCTCCGGAGCTCGAAGAGGACTGGGGGGAGTAAGGTGCGGACGACAACGACACACCTGACACCCGCCCGGGTGTGGTGAGCATGAAGGTCGGTATTCTTTACTCCAGGATCCGCCGCGACGAGAAGCTCCTCCTCTCGGAGCTTCGCGACCGCGGCCACGACGTCGAGAAGATCGACGTCCGCAAGCACCAGTTCAGCCTCGACGGCACGACGGCGCCCGTCGACGACCTCGACCTGGTCGTCGACCGGTGCCTGGCGACGAGCCGCTCGCTGTACGCGAGCCGGTTCCTCGACTCCTACGGCGTCCCGGTCGTCAACGGGCCCGAGACCGCCGACGTCTGTGCCGACAAGGCGAAAAACAGCCTCGCGCTCCAGAAAGCGGGCGTCCCGACCCCGAAGACGGACGTCGCGTTCACCAAGGAGAGCGCGCTCGAATCTATCGAGAAGTTCGGCTACCCCTGCGTCCTCAAGCCGGTCGTCGGCTCGTGGGGGCGGCTGATGGCGAAGATCGACACGCGCGACGCCGCCGAGGCCATCCTCGAACACAAGGCGACGCTCGGCCACTACGAGCACAAGGTGTTCTACATCCAGGAGTTCGTCGACAAGCCGGGGCGCGACATCCGCGTGGTCGCCACCGACGGCGAGCCCGTGGCCGCGATGGTCCGCACCTCCGACCACTGGCTGACGAACGCCGCCAAGGGCGCGACGACCCTCGAGTTCACGGTCGGCGATCGCGCCCGCGAACTCGTCCAGAAGGCCTCCGACGCGGTCGGCGGCGGCCTCCTCGGGGTCGACCTCATGGAGGTCGGCGTCCCCCGCGACGCGGAGGCCGAGCCGGGCGAGCCGATCGACGGCGCCGACTACACGGTCCACGAGGTCAACCACACCGTCGAGTTCAAGGCGCTCAACGACGCCAGCGAGGTGGACGTCCCCGCGCGGGTCGTCGACTGGCTCGAATCGAAAGCCGAAAGCGACGCCGAGGCCGAGGTGACCGCATGAGCGACACCGACGCGACCGCCGACCCCGCGACGGACGGCGGCGAGCCGTCGCTGACCGCCAGCGTCGTCGGCGGCTCCGGCTTCACCGGCGGGGAACTGCTCCGCCTGCTCGACGGGCACCCGAACTTCGAGGTCGTCCAGGCCACCAGCCGGTCGTACACCAACAAGACCGTCGGCCACTCCCACCCGAACCTCCGGGGGATGGATCTCCGGTTCTCGGACCCCGAGGACCTCGAATCGGTGGACGTGCTGTTCGCCGCGACGCCCCACGGCGTCTCGATGGGCCAGATCGACCAGTTCCGGGACGCCGCCGACACGGTCGTCGACCTCTCGGCGGACTTCCGCCTGCAGACGGCGGCGGAGTACGACGAGTGGTACGACGGCCACGAGCGCCCCGAACTCCTCGCGGAGTCCGAGTACGCCCTGCCCGAACTCAACCGGGAGAACCTTCCCGGAGCATCGCTGATCGCCTCGGGCGGCTGTAACGCCACCGCGACGATCCTCGGCCTGAAACCGCTGGTGGAGACGGGCGTCGTCGACGGGGACACGCAGGTCGTCGTCGACGTGAAGGTCGGCTCCAGCGAGGGCGGCGCCGGCGGCGGGCAGGCGTCGAACCACGCCGAGCGCTCGGGCATCGTCCGCCCCTACGCGCCGATCAGCCACCGCCACGAGGCCGAGATCGAGGCGTACCTCGGCCTCGACGTCTCCTTTACGGTCCACGCGGTCGACATGATCCGCGGGGCGTCGGCGACGTGCCACGTCTTCCCGAACGAGCCCGTCTCGAAGGGCGACCTCTGGGGGGCCTACCGCGGCGAGTACGAGGACGAGCCGTTCATGCGGCTGGTCGCCGGCGGCGGCGGCGTCTACCGCTACCCCGAGCCGAAGGTGGTCGCGGGGACCAACAACGCCGAGGTCGGCTTCGAACTCGACGCGAGCAACAGGCGCGTCGTCGTGTTCTCGGCCATCGACAACATGATGAAGGGCTCGGCGGGCCAGGCCGTCCACGCCGCGAACGTGGCGCTCGGCCTGGAGGAGACCGCCGGGCTGGAGTTCCAGGGGCTCCACCCCGTGGGTGCACCTTGACCGTCGTCGTCAAGATCGGCGGCGCCGCCGCGGTCGACCCCGCGGGCGCCGTCGAGGACGTGGCCGACCTCGCCGAGTCCGGCGAGGACGTGGTCGTCGCCCACGGCGGCTCGACCGCCGTCGACGACCTCCTCGAACGGCTGGACATCGAGCCGACCTACGTCGAGACGCCCGACGGCGTCGTCGGGCGGTTCACCGACGAGGCGACGATGGAGGCGTTCACGATGGCGATGGCCGGGAAGGTCAACACCGACCTCGTCGCGCTGTTCCGGAACGCCGGCGTCGACGCCGTCGGCCTCTCGGGCGTCGACGGCGGCCTGCTGACGGGGGCGCGCAAGTCGGCCGTCAGAGTGGTCGAAGACGGGAAGAAGAAGATCAAGCGCGGCGACCACTCCGGCAAGCTAGAGCGCGTCAACGCCGACCTGCTGGAGACGCTGCTCGCCGGGGGGTACACTCCGGTCGCCGGGCCGCCGATGCTCGCCGACGACGGCGTCCCCGTGAACACGGACGCCGACCGCGCGGCCGCCGCGATGGCGGGCGCCCTGGAGGGATCGACGCTCGTCCTCCTGACGGACGTCGAGGGCGTGTACGCCGACCCGGACGACCCGTCGACGCTGATCGAGCGGGTCGAGACGGCCGCCGACCTCGACGAACTGGAGTCGGCCGCGGAGGGCTTCATGGGCAAGAAGGTCATGGCCGCCGAGGAAGCCCTCACCGCCGGCGCCGAGAGCGTCGTGATCGCCGACGCCAACGCCGCCGACCCGATCCTCGCCGCCCTCGACGGCAGCGGGACGTGGATCGAGGCGAGCGCGCTCGCCGAGGAGGTGGAGCGATGAGCGGCTTCGTCTTCTCGGAGAAGCCGATCACCATCGAGTCCGGCGAGGGCGCCCACCTCTACGGCGACGACGGCGCCGAGTACCTCGACTTCGGGGCGTCGTACGCCGTGGCCGCGATCGGCCACTCCCACCCGGCGGTCGTCGAAGCCGTCCAGGAACAGGTGGCCAAGCTCACCTACGTCCAGGCCTCGTACCCGGTCGACGTCCGCACCGAGACCTACGAGAAGCTCGCGGCGCTCGCGCCGGGGGACCTGGAGAACGTCTGGCTGTGCAACTCGGGCACCGAGGCCAACGAGGCCGCGATGAAGTTCGCCCGGAACGCCACCGGGAACTCGAAGATCGTCGCCACCAAGCGCGGCTTCCACGGCCGGACGATGGGCGCGCTGGCGATGACCTGGAAGCAGAAGTACAAGGCGCCGTTCGAGCCGCTGGCCGGCGACGTGGAGTTCGTCGCCTACGGCGACGGCGAGGAGCTGGCGGCGGCCGTCGACGAGGACACCGCCGCGGTCTTCCTCGAACCCGTCCAGGGCGAGGGCGGCATCCACCCGGCGACGACCGAGTACCTGCGGACCGCCCGCGAGGTCACCGAGGACGCCGGCGCCGCCCTCGTGTTCGACGAGATCCAGACCGGCGTCGGCCGGACGGGGACGCTGTGGGCCTGCGAGCAGTCGGGCGTCGTGCCGGACATGCTCACCACGGCGAAGGGCGTCGCCAACGGCCTGCCGCTGGGCGCGACGCTGTGTGCCGACTGGATCGCCGAGGCCGACCCCGAGCACGGGTCGACGTTCTCCGGCGGGCCCGTCGTCTGCGCGGCCGCCAACGCCACCCTCGACACCATCGTCGAGGAGGACGTTCCGGCTCACGCCGCCGACGTCGGCGAGTACCTGATGGGCGAACTCGGCGCGCTGGCCGACGACGACGAGGTCCCCGTCCGCGAGGTCAGGGGCCAGGGCCTGATGATCGGCGCGGAGGTCAAGCGCGGCGCCAACCGGGTCCTGCGCGACCTGGCGCTCGATCACGGCGTGCTCGCGCTGCCCGCCGGCCGGACGGTCGTGCGCCTGCTGCCGCCGCTGATCGTCGACCGCGACCACGCCGACCGGGTCGTCGATGCCATCGAGGAGGTGCTGTCGTGAATGGCGGCTGAAGACGAACAGGAGACGCCCTACCGCCGGGCGCTGGCGGCCGCGGCGTCGGGGGCGGGCGACGCCCGGTCGGACGGCGGAGCCGTGATCGAGCCGCCCGAGGGCGTCCTCGACACCGAGGCCAAGCAGTTGCTGTACGACCTCGTGGCGATCCCCTCGCCCTCCGGCGAGGAGGCCGCCGCGGCCGAGCACCTGATCGAGTACTTCGAGTCCCACGGCCGCGAGGCCTGGACCGACGAGGTCGGCAACGTCCACGCGCCCGCCGACGACTCGGTGCTGCTCACCTCCCACGTCGACACCGTCCCCGGCGACATCCCCGTCAGAATCGAGGACGGCGTCCTGCACGGCCGCGGGAGCGTCGACGCCACGGGACCGCTCGTAGCGATGGCGGTCGCGGCCGTCGAGACGGGCGTGAGCTTCGTCGGCGTCGTCGGCGAGGAACGCGACTCGCGGGGAGCACGCCACCTGGTCGCCGAGCGCGACGAACCGGACGCGGTCGTCAACGGCGAACCCAGCGGCTGGGACGCCGTGACGCTCGGGTACAGAGGATTCCTCCCCGGAACCTACGTCGCCACGAGCGAGTCGGGTCACACCTCCCGGCCCGAGCGAAACGCCATCCAGGACGCGATGGACTGGTGGGACCGCGTCGAGGACGCCTTCGCCGCCGACGAGTGGACGCCCGTCTTCGAGGGGGTCACGCCCAAGCCGGTCAGCATCGAGGGCGGGACGAGCGACGACGGTCTCTCCGTCGAGGCGACGATGGAGGTCCAGTTCCGGATCCCGCCCGGGATGGACGCCGGCGCGCTCCGGGAGGTCGCCGACGGCGAGCTCGAATCGGGCACCGTCCAGTGGCGCGAGGCGATTCCGCCGGTCATGGCGAGCCCGCGAAACCCCGTCGCCCGGGCGTTTCGCGTGGCGATCCGGGCGGTCGGAGGTGACCCGAGCCAGCTCAGGAAGACCGGCACGAGCGACATGAACCTCTACGCCGACGCCTGGGACTGCCCGATGGCGACCTACGGCCCCGGTGACTCGGCGCTCGACCACACGCCCGAGGAGCGCCTCCCCCTCGCGGAGTTCGACCGCGCCGTTTCCGTTCTGGAACGGGCCTGCGAACGCCTCCAGGGGAGCGAGAGCGAATGATTTGCCACAGGAGCGAGCACCCATGACGCCGACGCCAGACACCTACGACCCGGACAGCCCGCCGCCGCACGTGCTCGACGTGGACGACCTCGAGGACGTCGAGACCGTCCTGGACCGCGCCGCCAGCCTCAAGCGTGCGAGCCGGGGCGGCGAACCGCTCCGGTCTCTCGCGGATCGTACGCTGGCGATGCTCTTCGAGAACCCGAGCACCCGAACCCGCATCTCCTTCGAGACGGGGATGACCCGGCTGGGCGGTCACGCGATCATGCTCAGTCCCGAACACATGCAACTCGGGCGGGGCGAGCCGATCCGGGACACCTCTCGCGCCCTCTCGTGTTACGTCGACGCCGTCATGGCCCGCGTGAGCGACCACGAGACGCTGGCGGAGCTCGCCGCCCACGCGACCGTGCCGGTCATCAACGGCCTCACCGACGACGCTCACCCCTGCCAGACGCTGGCGGACCTGCTCACGATCCGCGAGGAGTTTGGCGGGTTCGACACTGTCAGGGTCGCCTGGGTCGGCGA